>Ga0209972_10000953_pt1 | contig 27128 bp, 15 predicted proteins | sample NOAtaG_7_FD_187302 | JGI IMG/M metagenome (GOLD analysis project Ga0209972, IMG submission 187302) | Freshwater lake microbial communities from Lake Erie, under a cyanobacterial bloom - NOAA_Erie_Diel1S_2200h metaG (SPAdes) (version 2) | ecosystem: Environmental > Aquatic > Freshwater > Lake ...
TTTTCGCTCTGCCAGCCACTTGACATCTCTTCCGTGACGGGTCGTTGCCAGCACTGTTGGTCTCACGCAAAGGCGCAAAGACGCAAAGTCAGGACAAAATGTTCACTTTCCCAGCACTTCATCTTGGCGCCTTTGCGCCTTTGCGTGAGGTGAAAAGCTGGAATCGGCAGATGCTTGAGAGCCGGCAAAGTGGAATGTTCTCGTCCTGTCTGCCAGTGTCCTTAACACCGTTTCACCATCCCAGGGCGAGGCTCCTGCCGGGCCAACCAGTTGCCTGCCCTCGCCTGCCGCCAGCTCCGGGCGGTACTCTCCTTTGAACCACAGAGGTCACAGAGTTGTTGTATCTCTGTACTACCAACAGTTGATTTCTTTGCCTGACGCAAAGGTTTCATACAGCGAGTTGCACAAGTTGTTTTGTGCTGGCATTTTGTGCCGCAAGGAGGGCGGTGATCGCTGTCTGCCCTTTCGCGGTCAGTTGATACCCCTGCGTACCGTGTCGGACACGAAGGAATTTCACCGAAGAGCAACGTACGAAGATCTCGATTTCGAAAGCCATTCAATCGAAACTCGCTGCGGGCGACCGATTCCAGCAAACGACTGTCAGCCGGACTCCGCGGGCGAACTCGACGGCCGTTCAGTGTCGCAGGCTGGCAGACGTCGCGAACCGTTTTCGCTGGTGGCTCGGTGTGTTCGACCGGGGCGAGGCTTTCCAGATATCGTTCCTTCGACTGCTGAGTGATCTGGGCCCGGCGATGCAGATCCGAAACTCCCTTAGAAAAACGTTGCCACGACAACAGATGACGGGGTGTCAGTTCGGTCCTGTATCTGTGCCATCTGCGTGATCTGTGGTCCAAAACAAGGGATTCGAATTGGAGCACAGATTTCAGGTCCATCCGGGTGTTCTGTGCTCTCTGTGGTTCAAAAAACGCCCCTGATCGTACCCCCGGCCGACGTTCTGGGCTCCCAATATGTTCGCTTCCCCGGCAGAATGCACACTCTGATCGAACACGTCCGCCATACCTCAGCCGAGTCGTCGCTCTATGGATTCTCAGACAACCCCCACGGCCCCTCGGGTTGTGCCCGGAGTGCTGGCTGGCACGGTATTTCTCAGCGCTTTCCTGCTGTTTCAGATTCAGCCACTGATCAGCCGACTGCTGTTGCCGTCCTTCGGGGGAGCTCCTGCCGTCTGGACCACCTGCATGCTGTTTTTTCAGACGCTGCTGTTTGGCGGTTACCTGTATTCGCACCTGCTGGTGTCGCGGCTGTCCCGACCGTGGCAGGCCGGTCTGCACACGGGGCTGCTGCTGCTGGCCTGTCTGCTGCTGCAGATTACTCCGCCTGCCGCTTCGACCGCTGTGGCTGTCGGATCGCCTGTTTTGCAGATTCTGCGGCTGCTGCTGACAACCGTGGGGCTGCCATATTTTGTGCTCAGCACGACCGGTCCACTGCTGCTGTCGTGGTTCGCCGAACTTTGCCCGGGGCGTTCGCCGCACCGTCTGTATGCCCTGTCGAACGCCGGGTCGCTGCTGGCACTGCTGAGTTATCCGTTTGTGATTGAACCATTGCTGGCGCTGTCCGGACAGACTCGCAGCTGGCAGGTGGTGTTTGTTCTGTTTGCGGTGTGCTGTGCGGGTGTACTGCTGGGCGGGCTGAAGGTTGTCACTGTGCGTGCGTCTTCCTCGACACAGGGGGCGCATCCGGCAGTCGCTGCGGCATCGCGAGTTGCTGCGGCTGCGATCCCCTGGTCGCTGCGGTCTGCGTGGTTTGGTTTGTCCTGTCTGGCGACTGTGCTGCTGCTGGCCGAGACGGCGCAGATCTGTCAGGACGTGGCCGTCGTTCCATTTCTGTGGATCGGACCGCTGGCATTGTATCTGCTGTCGTTCATTCTGTGTTTTGAAAGTGATCGCTGGTACCTGCGGCGATGGTGGTGTCTGGTCAGTGCTGCTTTGCTGCTGGCACTGTGTTACATTCAGGCCTTCGGGACTCAGTCGCCGCTGCTCTTGCAACTGGCGGTGTGGTTTGGGAGTCTGGCGGCTGTGTTCATGCTGTGTCATGGCGAGCTGGCTCGACTGCGTCCTGGCTCTGATCAGCTTACGTTGTTTTATCTGACGACAGCTGCTGGCGGTGCCTGCGGCGGCATTGCCGTGGGCGTGCTGGCTCCGCTGCTGCTGCCGCAGTACTGGGAGCATGATGTCGGCATTCTGGCTGCCGCGCTGCTGGCCCTGGGTGTTTGGTTTGATGAACGTGGCTGGCTGCAGAATCGCCGTCCGCCACTGCCGGCTGCGGCTGCAGCCATGCTGCTGATTGTGTCGATCCTGACAGTGGCGGCTGCATCGGTCAGCGGCTGGATGGAGAGCATCGCCGTGCGCAGGACGTTTTATGGTGTGCTGGAGGTGGAGCGGGATGAAGTGGAGGACGCGGTGGTGCTGCGACACGGCCGAATTACTCATGGCCTGCAGTTTCGTCGTCTGCCGTCGGTGCCGACCACGTATTATGGTTATGAGACGGGTGCAGCGCGGGCGATTGCCGTGCTGCGGGAGCGTGCTGAGTCCGGCGGTGGTCGTCTGAAAGCCGGGCTGGTGGGGCTTGGTACCGGGACGCTGGCCGCTTACGGCAGGCGCGGAGATCAGTTTGTGTTCTATGAGATTGATCCGGGAGTGGTGCAGCTGGCTCGGGAGCAATTTCGTTTTCTGTCGGATTCGGCGGCCGATATTCGAATCATCGAAGGGGACGCGCGACTGCAGCTTGAGGCGCAGTCACCGCAGCAGTATCAGCTGCTGGTGCTGGATGCATTTTCCGGTGATGCCGTGCCGACTCACCTGCTGACTCAGGAAGCAGTGCGGCTGTGTCGTCGACATTTGGCACCGGGTGGAATTCTGGCGATTCATATCTCGAATCTGCATTTGAATCTGCGGCGTGTGACGGAGGGAGTTGCGGCGGCGGAGGGTCTGGCGACGGTGTCGCTGCTGAAAGCGCCGGGCGCCGATCCGGAAACCGGTCAGCCGCTGCAGTCCAGTCCCGGCAGTATCTGGACGCTGATGGCAGAGCAGCCGGAAACATTGCGGCACGAATTGTTCCGTTCGGCTGAGGCGCCTTTACTGCAATCCCTGCGGGTTCTGTGGACCGACGATTACTCGAATCTGCTGCAGCTGATCCGCTGGTGAAACGCTGTAAGTGATTGTTCTGTATGGATTTGTGTTGTTTGTGCGGATTTGATTCGGCGTTGACCCGCCGGGCCGGGGTATGGTAGATTAGCGTGTAATCGTCGCGAAATCCGTGGATTTTTGTTGACAATGGCAGGGACGCCATGAGTGGGTATTTGGGAAATTCGCTGTCTGCGTGGTGTGGATCAGGTCCGCCGGAGGACCATGATCTGCTGCGTGAAGCGCGTCTGGTGGTGCATCAGGAGGCTGATGTGCTGCGGCAGGTGGCGGACGGGCTGGACCGTCATTTCTGTGCGGCTGTGCGTCTGCTGCTGGGGTGTTCGGGTATTGTGGTTGTAACGGGAGTGGGCAAGGCGGGTTTGATTGGGCGGAAGCTGTCGGCGACATTTTCCAGCACTGGGACTCGTTCGCATTTTCTGCATCCGACGGAGGCTCGGCATGGCGATCTGGGCTGCGTGGGGGCTCAGGACGTGGTTGTGGCGTTGTCCAACAGCGGTGAGACCGAGGAGTTGCTGGGGCTGATTCTGCCACTGCGTGAGCAGGGTGTGCCGCTGATTGCAGTGACGCGGGACATGCAGAATGCTCTGGCTCGAGCTGCTCGAGTGGTGCTGTCGACAGGTCGTCATCGGGAAGCTGGTCCGCTGGCTTTGGCGCCAACCTGTTCCACGACGGCGATGCTGGCGCTGGGTGATGCACTGGCGTTGGTAACGAGTCATGCGCGGGGCTTCACGGCTGAGAATTTTTCGAAGTTTCATCCGGCGGGCAGTCTTGGTCGGCAGTTGTGTCCGGTGCGGGACGTGATGCGGAAGGGTGCGGACATCCGAGTTGCCGAGCAGTCGCAGACAGTGCGTGAGGTGATGATTCAGCTGAGTCGTCCGGGGCGTCGCAGCGGGGCGGTGATGCTGGTGAATTCGGACGGGCGTCTGACGGGGTTGTTTACGGACAGTGATCTGGCGCGATTGTTTGAAACGCGGCGGGACGAACAGTTGGATCAGGCGATTGAGCTGGTGATGACTCGCAATCCGATTACGACCGCTCCGGGGGTTCTGCTGCCGGAGGCGATTCATCTGATGTCGGAGCGAAAGCTGAGCGAGCTGCCGGTGATTGATGAACGTCGGATCCCGCTGGGTCTGCTGGACATTACGGACGTGTTGCAGCGGTTTGACGATGCGGATGCTGAGCAGTCTGTGTCGGAGCAGCGTGAGCGGCGTGCGGCCTGAGTGTGTGTTGTGAGAGCGGACAGAGCGACGGATGGCACTGAACGACTTACCGAGAACTTCACGAACGCTGCTGACGGCGATTGGTCTGTCTGCGCTGTACCTGCTGTATTCGCAGATTACGCGACCGATGCTGACGGTGAATCGCAGTCCGCAGATTGCCCGGGCGCAACCCGCGGTTCCGGAGAAGTCATCACCGATCTTTGCCACGTCGGCCAATCGCTGGTTGCCGCAGCATCAGTGGGTGAGTAAAGCCAACAGTCGATTTCGTGATGGCAGCCGGCTGCTGTTTTTTGATGAGCATGAGCTGTTGAACGAGAATCGTGCGATTCGAGTCAGTCCTGTGGCGATGGTCTGGCAGGGTGAGGGTGAGAGTCAGGGTGAGGGTGAGGGGGAATCGCCGATTACGGCGGTAGCGGAATCAGCCAGTTTTACGTGTTCGGCACCATTGTCTTTGGGAGCCGGACAGTTTGGCCGGATCACTTCGGGTCTGCTGGGCGGTGAGGTGCGAATTGAGGGGCCGCAGGGACTGCGGATCGAGGGTCGCACGTTTTATTTTGAGGAGGAGTCGCTGCGGATCTGGTCGAGCGAGCCGGTGCGTTTTGGCTGGGAGCAGCACACGGGGACGGCCGAGGGTGGTGTGGAAATTGAACTGTCCGGAGCTGCGAATCCGCAGGAGGGTGGTTTGATGTCCGTATCGGATATTCGACGTATTCGCCTGCTGGGGCGGGTGAACTGCAGTTTGCAGTTTACTGAGAAGGATTCGTCGGATCGTCCGGTGCAGTTGCATGTTTCGGCGGCGAATGGATTTGAGTATTACGTGCCGACGCTGGAGTGCACATTTACGGGGTTCGTGGATCGGGAGCTTCGTCCTGACAATCAGGTGCTTGTGGAGCAGCCTCAGGAGGACGGGAGTCGAGACCGGCTGTTCTGTTCGCGACTGTTGCTGCAACTGAGGCGGCGTGAGCGGGATCCCGGCGAGCGGGGCGGTTCCCAGCAACTGGCGGCGGTGTCGATAGCGGCAGACGGTCGTCGGGTCCTGTTTCGTTCGGAGTACCGGCAGATCACGGCTGCGATGAGCAGGCTGGTGTATCAGATTGAGGAGCGGAGGCTGGATTTGACGGGTCGTCCGTTAAGTCCGGCGGGTCCGGCAGCACCGGTGACGGTGGAGCATGCGGGGCGTCGGTTGACGGCGCCGGCAGTGGCGGCGGTGCTGGACGGGCGGAATCAGGTGCGTCTGCTGCAGTGTTCGGGACCTGGGCGGATTGATCCGCCGGAACTGGCAGCGGGGCAGGCTGTGGACGAGAAGGTGGATCGTGAATCGGTCTCTGCGAAGTGGTCGACGTCGCTGCAGTTGACGCGTGCTGAGCAGGACGTGCTGGTGCTGACGGGTCAGGCCGAGGTGGGCTGGCGTCCGCAGCGGCTGTCACTGGCAGCGGCGGAGATAGCGCTGACGATGTACGGCGCGACGGATCGTGGTACTGAGGAAGTTGCTGCGGGTGACGGGAAACTGCCGCTGCTGAGGGGACCGCGGCAGTTGCGGGCGACGGGGGATGTGCGTCTGGATTCGCCGCAGCTGACGGGTGGTGCGAAAGAGTCTTTGCTGGTGGAGTTCGAGCCTGAGGATGTGAGCTCGGGGGGACAATCAGCGACTTCCGGTGAAGCGGCGTCGGCAGGATTACCAACGACGCCTCTGGCGTCGGGTGGTTCCGGGACGACTCAGTTCTTCTGTGACGCAGTGGAGACGAAGCTGCGGATGTCGTCTGCGGGTCGTGTGCGGTTTGAGGATTTGTGGCTGCGTGGCGCGGTGGCAGTGACGCACCGGGGCGAACGGAAGTCTGAGAATTTTACGGCGGAGGGTAAGTCGCTGCATGCGGCTGCGGGGTTTGACGGCAGTCGTCGGATTATGTTGTTCGGGGAACCTGCCAGTGTGACTCGGGTGTCGGATCGCATTGACGGTCCGCGGATTGATTTGAACGAGCTGATTTCACCGATGCAGGCAGCGCGGCGGGAGGCTGAGGTCCGTGGCAGTGGTCGGATTCGTTTTGTGGTGGAGCGAGGACTGGACGGAAAGCTGCTGGAGCGACCGACACCTTTGGATATTTACTGGAACGAAAAGATGTCGTTTGCCGAGCGGACGGCGCGATTTACCGGGAACGTGCGTGCGGTGCTGGACAATGAAACGGATTTTGATGTGGAGCTGACCTGTGCCGGGATGCTGGTGCATTTTGGCGAGGCGGTGCGTGTGGAGCAGCCGGTGGCGGGGCGTGAGATTGAGGTGGTTTCGGCGGTTGTGGATGAATCGTCTGAGCAGCGGCGTCCGAGTATTGAGCGAATCGAGTGTGAGGGGCGGGTGCAGGTGCAGGCGAAGATGATGACGGCCGGGGTCGTGACAGCTCGGCACTTTGCGGAGTTTGCGGACTTCGAGTTTGAGTATGGCACGGGGCAGTTTCGCGGGACTGGTCCGGGGTATATTGAAACTGTGCAGCCGGATTCCAGTGGTCGCCTTGCGGTATCGCGTGCCGCTGTGGCCCGCGCGAATACTCCGGTCAGCGAGCCGGATCAGGCCTTTATTTACGTGCGGGCGACGTTCATCGGAACTCTGGATGGCAGTCAGCAGGCTCGTTTTGTGCGACTGCGGCAGCATGTGCGGGGAGTGTTTGGTCCGGTGCGGTCGCTGGACGAGAAAATCAGTCTGGAGCGTGTGAGTGTGGCGGAACTGCCTGATCAGACGGGGTTGATGGGATGTGAGAATCTGACAGTGTCGTTGTCGGCGGGCGGAGGCAGTGCTGGTGGTGACGGTCGTTCGTTTTCGCTGGTGGCGGAATCGAATGCGGCGGGTGGTGGCACGGGGACGCGAGCCCCCTGTCGTCTGGAGTCGCGATTGTTTTCCGGAGATGCCGACAAGATTACTTATGATCATGCGAAGCAGCAGTATATTTTGCGGGCCGAGGAGGGGCGGCAGGCGAAGGTGACGTATCTGCCGCACAACGGTCAGCCGCAGGTGCTGACGGGTCGGCGTTTCGAGTATTACTCGGATCGCAATTATCTGAACGCCAATCAGATTACCGGAGTGCAGACATCGGGCGGTCTGTGAGTTTGCGGATTGGATATTACTCAGACTGGGAGCGTGCTGCCGATGCAGTCGATCAGCGGATCGCGGGACGTGGTGATTGTGGGCAGCGGTCACAACGGTCTGGTTGCTGCGGCCTATCTGGCAGCGGCCGGAAAGTCGGTGCTGGTGCTGGAGCGCAGCCCGGTGGCGGGTGGGGCTGCAGTGTCGCAGCGGGTGTTCCCGGACCATGACGCCTGGTTGTCTCGTTATTCGTATCTGGTGTCATTGTTGCCCGATCAGATTGTGCGGGAGCTGGGTTTAAATTTTCGGACGCTGCGGCGCCGTGTGTCTTCGTATACGCCGTGGCGGGACGGGGCTGGTCGGCAGCGGGGTTTGCTGCTGTTTCCGGATGATCTGCAGCGTTCGCGGGAATCGATGAGTGAGTTGCCGGGCGGTGCCGCGGAGTGGCAGAGTTATCTGGAATTTGGTCGGCTGCAGTCGGAGCTGGCGACTGTGGTGGCACCGTCATTTCTGCAGCCACTGCAGACTCGGCAGCAGTTCCTGAGGCAGTTACAGACAGCCGATCAGCGTCGGGCATGGGACAGTTTTGTGGAGCGACCGCTGGGTGAGGTGATCGAGCGGTGTTTTCGAACGGACGTGGTGCGCGGGTTGGTGATGACGGACGGCAAGATTGGAGTGCTGGCTTCGCCGCATGACGAGAATCTGCTGCAGAATCGATGTTTTCTGTATCATGTGTGCGGAAATGGCACGGGGGAGTGGCGGGTGCCTGAGGGCGGTATGCGATCGCTGACGGGGGCCCTGCTGAGTCGCTGTCGGGCGGCGGGTGCGGAGGTGCTGACGGAATCTCCGGCGGTTCAGATTGAGCCTGGTCCGCGGTGGCATCGGGTGACATTTCAGCAGGACGGTCGTGAGTGCGGAGTTGATGCCGAGTACGTGTTGCTGAATGCGGGGCCGCGAACAGCGGCGCGGCTGCTGGGGCAGAATTATCAGTCGCAGCCGGCTGACGAGGGTTCCGTGATCAAGATCAACATGCTGCTGCGACGGCTGCCGCGACTGCTGGACCAGGGGGTTCTGGCACGGGATGCGTTTGCCGGCACCTTTCATGTTGACGAGGGTTATGAGCAGATGCTGCAGTCGTGGAAGGCGGCCGTTTCCGGAGAGATTCCGAATCCAGCGCCGGGTGAGATCTACTGTCATACTCTGACGGATGCGTCGATCCTGTCTCCGCAGCTTCAGGCGGAGGGATATCATACGCTGACGCTGTTTGGTCTGGACATGCCGTGGCGGCTTTTTGAGCATGATCATGATGCACGCAGGGAGGCCGTGCTGCAGCGTTATCTGGCGGGTTTGAATCGGTTGTGTGCAGAGCCGTTTGAGGACTGTCTGGCGCGGAGTGCAGGGGGTGAACTGTGTCTGGAGATGCATACTCCGCAGGATCTGCAGTCTGAGCTGGATCTGGACAGCGGCAATATTTTTCACAATCAGCCGTCGTGGTTTTTTGCGGAGACGGGGGAGTTGTCGGGGCAGCGTGGTGTGGAGACACCGTGGTCTCGAATTTACCTCGCAGGTTCAGCAGCGCTGCGTGGTGGTGCGATCAGCGGGATTCCGGGGTATCACGCAGCGCGATGTGTGCTGGAAACGTGACTCGTGCGGCGCGTCAGGCGGGGATGTCGCGGCAGGGTCTGCATCGGGCGCTGCGGCGGCATGGTCTGCTGCCGGATCAGTATCGGCGGCGTGGAGATTTCCCATGATTCTGCGGAACGGGTGCTTTCAATTCGATCGCCCCCCGTTTATTCTCTGGGGTCACCTGAGACCGAAATCCTGCTGAAAGTAACAGGGAGTCTGAGTTGACTGCTGCAGACACGAATTATGACATTCTGCCAGGGGACTGGTGGCTGATCCGGCAGTGTAATTTGAACACGCAGTCTGTGCTGCGACCGCGTCGCCGGCGCGGTGTGGCGACCGTGAAATCCCGCCAGCTGACCATGGCAGAGTTAAGTGAGACGGCTGCCAAGTTGTGTTTCCGTCTGCACTCCATGTATTTGCAGGGTGTTCCGTGTTTGCTGAAGGAACTTCAGCAGGACAGCCTGCCGGCCGCGCAGTACATGGCTCGGATTCGTGAAATCAACCGGCGACTGGACCTGGGTGGCAAGCGCATTGAAAAGCTCAAGCAGGGCCGTGATGTGCAGCGATTTACGGTGGATCAGATCTATAAACTGGCTGTGCTGCAGGGGGTTCCTGAGCCTGCCCCGTGTGTTCTGGAATGGGGGGCAGTGCTGACGTGGTTACTGCTGCATCTGGGCAGTCATTCTGTGGATGCCGGTGGTACGGTGGGAATTCCGGGTGGTACGGTGCCGCTGGAGTGTGTGGTTTACGCTGCGTGCGCCATGTTCCTGATTGAACCGATTGGCCCGAAGAAAGACTCTGGTGCTGCGCAGGACGGTGCTGCAGGTCTGTCATCCGCGACGTGGCAGCGGCAGGCTCTGGAGGCCTGTGAGCAGTATCTGAGTCGTCCCAGGCTGCTGCTGGGGCAGGCTGATTTCGTGAGCCTGTCAGCTTTTCTGGAGGACGATCCTGCCGAAGTCTTTCGAACTGCTCAGCGGTGTTCTGAGCGTTTGCGTCCGCTGCTGATCCGCCTGGGAGTTCGTCGATGAGTTACGAATCTGCGGAGTCGAAGGGTTCGCCGGTCACAGCGATGGATCTGGCGCTTTATGCCGAGGGTCTGCTGGACGCTGCGGGGTGTGAGCGGGTGGAAGGACTCCTGCAGCGATATCCTCAGCTTCAGGGCTGTTGTGCGGACTGGTCCGGGGTGGAGCAGTCGGAGTTATCGGAGTTATCTGAGGCAGTGCGGGCTCAGCTGACTGAGCGGTTGCCGGGGCTGGAGGCAGCAGAGCGACCGGCGCTGCAGCGTCGAAGCTGGGTATCGCTGGCGGCTGCAGTGCTGCTGGCGACGGCCGTGGTTGCAGCGTGGCGCAATGCCGAGGCGGGTGCCTTTGATGCAACGTTGTCCGTCACGGAAAGGGCGCTGCAGTCCGCGGGTGCTCAGTTGCCTCTGGAACTGCAGCGAAGTCGTCAGTCTCTGGAGCGTCTGCAGAAGTCGTTCTGGATTTCGGATCAGCAGATGCGGCGTCGGAATCGACTGCTGGCCGAGTCGATGCTCGCGCAGGTCGGCATGGAGCGGAAGCACGTGACACCGCTGGAGTTTGTGGACAGACCGGATCAGTATCCACCGCTTGAGCTGTGTGGTCAGGCGGTATCGCTGCTGAACGGTGTGGCGGCGGATGATGTACTGTCCCGGAAAGTGCTCGCGGATGCCCTGTGTACGATCAGCGAGCTTCGCGACGGACTGGCAGCGGTGCAGCGATTTCAGCGGGATTTGCCGTTTGCGGATCAGTATGCGTTATCGGCAGCAGCGGCGCTGGACGGGCTGCGGGCGGCGCCGGATGGTCGACAGCGACTGATGCTGCTGAATCTGTTGTATCGTGCAGCGCACAAGGGGGCCCTGAGAGGTCGGCTGCAGACAGCGGAAGGCGGGCTGGTTCCTGCTGAGCCGATACTGTTGCCGCAGTTGCGGGAACTTATGCAGAGTCTGGCGCAGGATTCCGGTGAGGTGGTGGCGGAAGGCTGGAGTCAGCTGGCGGTGCCGCTGGGGGTGGCGATCAGTCGCCTGCCGGTCACCAGTTTTCAGGATCATCTGGCGATGATGGGCATCTGCAATACGCTGGGGATGAGACTTCGTGCGAAGGGTTCACTGGCCCGGTCTGTGCTGGAGCAGGGTATTCGGCTGGCGGAGCAGGTTTCCGGTGCCGAGCAGGATTTGACTTTTCAGTTGACGTATGGCCGGCTGCTGGGCAATTTGGCGGATGATATGGCCGGTGCAGTGCCAATTTCGGATGAGCTGTTGCAGCGGGAAAAAGCCGTGCAGCATTTTCGTGGTGTGACGCGGCGGATGGTCAGCCAGGAGCTGCAGTCGGAGTTATGCTGGGTGACTGCTCGACAGCTGCTGTTGCTGTACGTGGCCGAAAAGCAGGGCCTGCAGCCTGCATCGCGGGTTGACGAGTACCTGGGAGCTTTGAAACAGATTTCCAATGGGCTGACATCGTTTGAAGGTGCGCAGCTCAGTCTTTTTGAGATCGAACTGATTCGGGCCATCTATGCGGACCGTGAAGGTCGAGTGTCTTTGGGACAGGGTCTGGTACACTCGGCCCAGTTAGCCTCACGGAAGCCTGATGATGCGACGGCCGACTGGGAGATTCGTCGCCGCCTGTTTGCTGCGTTTCGCGACAGTGCCTGCTGTCGTTCTCAGCCGGAGTTTGCTGATATCCTGAAAACGCATGGGATCGAGTAGGTTGCTGGTGTTGAGAGGGCTGTCGAGATGACCGAAGTGCTGGTGCTGACCGGGCAGCGAGTGAGGCTCGAATTGCAGCAGCCTGCGGAGGTTCTGCGGTGATCAAACGAGTGTCCGCAGAGTTATCGCTCATACGCGACCGGGGAACACCGCATCGGCTCGCGTGTTGCAAAAATGTCAGTTTGCCTGTTGTGGACTTTGTCAGCATCCCGAGGACGGTGAGGTATTTCTGTGGGAGCGATGGTTGGCATGAAACGCTGTGTTCTTGTGCTTTTGACACTGTGTGTGTGTGGCCGTGTGCAGGGACAATTCAACGACACAGGTTTTGACCCGCAGCAGTTACCGCAGGTGCAGCCGGGGTTTCGTGTTGAGTTGTTTGCGGCCGAGCCGCTTGTGCGGCAGCCGTGTTCCATGGCATTTGATGGTCGCGGGCGACTGTTGATCGGGATGGGTCCGCAGTATCGCAATCCGACTCCGGAGACGCCCGGTGACAGTGTGGTGCTGGTGCTGGATGAGGATGGAGATGGCCGGGCGGAGACGACGAAGGTTTTCGCGACGGGCTTTAATGCGATTCAGGGTTTGGTGTGGCGCGGGGGCGATCTGTGGATCGCAAATGCTCCGGATCTGACCATTGTTCGCGACGTGGATGGCGATGATGTGGCGGACGAGTATGTGAAGGTGTATACGGATCTGGGCAATCTGGAGCATGGTCTGCATGGCCTGACCTGGGCTCCTGATGGTCGACTGTATATGAGCAAGGGAAATTCCAAGGGCCTGACTGAGCCTGGTCGTGTGGCGCCGAAGGTGTTTCGCGACCTGTGGGGTGTTACGGCCCCCGAGGGAACTCCGGATTTACCACCGCCGCAGACTTTTACGGCGGCTGCCTACAGCCGTGCGTACCATGATCCCGCGGACGACTGGGGGCGAGCCGGGGGAATTTTGCGGTGCGAAGACGGTGGGTTGAATCCGGAGCTGGTAGCGGAGGGATTCCGCAATCCGTGGGATATCGCCTGTGACGGCGGATTCAACTGGCTGGGGACGGACAACGATCAGAACCAGGGGGATCGAGTCTTCATGTCGATTCCTGGCGGGCAGTATGGCTGGAATCATGCGTGGAGTTCGCATTGGGGGTTGGAGCCGCACCCGCCGACAGCGCCAGTGAGTGGTCCGTTGTTTGAGGGTTCGGGAACCGGAGTGGTCTTTGGGGGTGGTGCATTTCCGGATTCGTATCAGGGTGTGTTCTACATTAACGACTGGTTGCAGAAACGGACATATGTCTGGAGACCGACGTGGGATGGGGCTCTGATGAGGCCGGCAGGCGGGGACTGGTCTGTATTTGTGGAGGGTGGTCGGTCGCTGTATCGACCGACGGATCTGGAGTTTGGTCCGGATGGCGCGTTGTGGGTACTGGGCTGGAGCAGCGGGTATGGGGCGGAGTGGCAGAACGGCGAGCTGAAGAATGAGGGGCGAGTGTACCGCATTGTGGCGGATCCATCGACGGCTCGAGGGAACTGGGAAGCGTATGGTTCAGGGGGGGCAGAGGGGTTGAGTGAGCTGCAGCTGATCAGGCAGTTTTCCAGTCCTCTCGCGGTGCACCGAACTGATGCGCAGCGTGAATTGTTGCGGCGTGGTGCTGTCGGGCGTCGGGAATTGCTGTCGGTACTGGAAGCTGGTGGGCTGGGTGAATTGGTGGAAACGTGGTGTTTGTGGACGCTGGGGCTTTCGGAGGCTGTGGCTGGGGAGCTGGAGGGATATTTTCGGGGGCTGGTGGCGGATTCGCAGTGTGGATTGAATCGTCGAATTCAGGCTGTCCGGATACTGGCTGATCGGCGACATCGCCGGGGTGCTGGTGAAACTCTGCCGGCGGAGGTGACGGAGTTGCTGACAGCATCTGAACCGAGGTTGCGACTGGCTGCGGTACTGGCGGTTCAGGAAACTCGCGATCGGCAGGCGCTGCCGCTGGTCGTTCGCCTGGCGGATGAGGAATCGGACCGAGTCGTTTCGTACGTTGTCTGGCAGACGATGCGGAGGCTGCTGAGTGAGGCGGACCTGAATGGATTATTGCGGTCGGAGTCTGCGGGTGTGCGCAGGGCCGCATTTTTGGCTCTGGCTGAAGGCGGTCGTATGACCACGCCTGTTGCAGAGCGTCTGGCGGCGTCGGAACCTGTGGCACAGTTGTGGCTGGAGCGGATGGCATCCGGGGCTGAGGCTTTAGTGGTACGGGGCCGTCCGCTGAATGCGGGGCAGGGGCGTGGCGCATCCGCCGAGTCTCAGGCGGGGTATGCTCCGGTGGTCAGTCTGCTGGGGGCAGTCAGCAGTCGAGGTGGTGGAGCATACCGGAAGGCGGCGACGGGTCTGCAGGCCGGTGCGACAATCTTCACGGATCGAAGTTATCAGTTTCGTAGTGTGCCTGCGGCTTTTCAGGGTGCGGAATATGTGCTGACTGCGAATGACGATGATGGTTCTTCCGGGCCCGATTTTCTGACTTTGCAGGCACTGTTGCCGGTCGTGGTCACTGTGGCGTGGGATCAGCGAAATCAGGTTTTGCCGGACTGGCTGACCGGCAGGTTTCGTGAATTGCCGGAGTTGATTGAGGCGGATCACTGGCGGATGCGGTTATTTCAGGCGGAGTTTCCGGCGGGCCTGATTGTGCTGGGCGGCAACACGGTGGATGGTCAGGCTGGGGGCAAGAGCCAGTATTCGGTGATTGTGCAGATGCAGTCGCGTGGGGTAACGGGTGAGGCGGCGGATGTGGAGCAGGTATTATCGGCGATGCCGCAGGCTTCTGCGAAACGGGGTGAGGTCCTGTTTCGTCATCCGCAGGGGCCCGGTTGTTTTCGCTGTCATTCGGTGGACGGAAGTCGCAACGGTTTTGGTCCGGGGCTGGCGGAGCTGGGGCGGCGCGTATCCCTGCGGCAGATCGTGCAGTCATTAGTGGAGCCGAGTGCGGTGATTACTGAGGGATTCCGGCTGCAGACTGTGGTGACAAGGGATGGACTGCAGCATGCCGGGGTGCTGTTGGAGGAAAGTGGTCTGACGCTGACACTGGGGCTGCCGACGGGCGAGCGGATTTCGCTGCCGAAGGAGCAGATTGAGGAGCGACGGAGTGAGCCGATCTCGGCAATGCCGGTGCTGACCGGTCGGCTGTCGGCGCAGGAGTTTGCGGATCTGGCAGCGTGGCTGTCGAGTCTGACGGAACCGGCAGCCGGGAATTTGCCGCCAGGTGGGCCGGGAAACGCGGTCAGCGACCGGATCCAGCGAAAGGAAGATCGTCTGATACTGTCTGACGGGGACGGTGTCATTGGGGAGTATGTCTTTCGTGATCCGAAGATTCTGCGTCCGTATTTTGCGGGCCTGCGTTCTGTTTCAGGCTTCCAGGTAACTCGCCATCATCCTCCGCGGCCGGGTGTGGATGCCGTGGATCATGACACAATGCATCCGGGGCTGTGGCTGGGCCTGGGGGAATTCACGGGAAGTGATTTTTGGCGTAACAGGGGCGAGTGGCGTCATGTGAAATTCGCAGAGGAGCCGCGAGTTGAAAACGGTGAAATTCGATTTGCCACCATTTCGGAAATGCGGAATGAGCAGGGGGAGGTTCTGGGCAGTTTGATGACTCGAATTCGGGTACTCAGTCGCAGCGGTCAGCGGATGATTGTTTGGACGGCGGAGTTTTCGAGTGAGGGGCGGGAGCTGGTGTTTGGGGATCAGGAGGAAATGGGCTTTGGTGCTCGCGTGGCGACTCCGCTGACGGAAAAGTCCGGTGGTCGGATTGTCAGTTCTGCGGGGCGCAGCGGTGCCGCGGCGACCTGGGGGCAGGCTGCGGACTGGTGTGACTATTCGGGGACGCAGGGCTTGTTGCGTCCCGGGATTACGCTGCTGGCGGCTCCTGCGAATTTTCGTGGCAGCTGGTGGCATAACCGGGACTATGGCGTGTTTGTGGCCAATCCATTCGGTCGCGAGGCGATGAAGCAGGGTGATCGAAGTGAGGTCAGGGTGCCGCGCGGAGAAGTGTTTCGGGTGGAATTTGCCGCGGTTTTGCATGATGCAGCGGAGTATTCTGCGGAATCCGCCTGGCAGTGGTATTTGGAATTGTCAGGCGGGCAGCCTGCTGTCTCCGGCAGGTGAAGTTATCTGCATCAGGCCATGTCATCAACGGGCAGGCCACGTTCCAGCCTGATGCGGCGAACTTCGGCGAGCACGGCTTCAACGATTGCCGAGTTGCCGGCGATGCGGAAGTACTGAGTAAAGTTGACCAGCAGATTCACGCACCAGGTGGCGATGGCCATGGAGAAGTGCAGCAGGGAGTCAGAGATCCCGGTATAGCTGGTCAGTGAAACGGCAGTTGCGGGATCCGCAATGGCACCACAGCAGCCGGTACCGAGAGCCATCAGAAAGGTGAACATAATTCCCGGCAGGATGCCGTACTTGAGTTTCTGGTTGGCCTTGTAAAGCTGAGGAGACAGGCTGTAAGCCGCTGATGTTTCTTCGATCCAGCGGCCGGTACCCATAAAGTATGTGAACAGCAGGGCGTGCACCATGGTGACGCTGGTGAGTGCAAACAGGCCGATGAGGATGTGGGTACCGATGCGGCGATTGACATCCGGGTCGCGTCCGCCGAGTGTCATGGGGTCGCCGATTTGCAGGCCCATGAGCAGCGAGGCCAGCATCGTTACGTTGGCAAGGACGGCCAGCGTGAGGAAGATGCGTTTCATGGAAAGGTCCAGACGAGGTCTGAGTGTGCAGGCAGAAAAGGGATACCAGCGATGCTGTGGTACAGATGTTCTGCAATCGCATTATTCTGCGGCTGAGCAGTCTGCAAACACCCGGTCTTTGTCTGACCGGCAAGTTTCCCGTTTCCGGCGAACAGAGAGACGAAAAAAGCCGCAGGCATTTCCCTGAGGACGCCTGCGGCCGCGGTTTTAGGTGACGGACAGTGCCGGGTGCCGTTCACTGCAGTTTCATGACCGTCTTCTGTTCGACAATCTGGTCAATCTGCTGGCCGAGCTGTTTGATGGTCAGTTCCATGGTCAGGTCAACGTCGGACTGGGCGACTCGACCGGCCTTCTGGTCGAACAGCACTTTCCCTCCGCCTTTGGCACTCTTCAGCGTAATTTGCTGAGGCGAGCCTTCCTTGCTTTTGATGGTGATTGTCGGCTGCATTTGAATTTCAGCAAAGCCGGTGGCGGCATCGATGCCGTTGAATGTCAGTTTGGAGTTGATTGTCATGACACCCACGGGCATATCGACATTCTGGACGTTTTCCCAGGATTCCCCCTTGCGGATGCCTTCCGTGGGCAGTGTGACGGCCGACTGGGTCATCAATTGCTTCAGAGTATCCTCGCTCATTGCTCCACCGGAACCTGCGAGGGCACTCAGCAGTTCTTCCGGCACTTCCACTGCACCGATCTTTCCTGTGGGCTGCATGGTGACTGCAAAGGGCTTGTTGATGATGCGGCTGAACACATCGGCCATACTTTTGGCGACAGGTGATGTGGGAGCAGCTGAATCACTGGAGTCATACTTGAAGCCACCGACGAGGCCACCGTCGGATTCCACCTGGACACGTCCAATCGTCTGGACCATTTTTGCATCGCCGTTGGAGGCGATTTCGTTGATTTTCCAGTCCATGTCGAGGGTCTGCTTCAGCTGCATGCTTTGCTTCTGGCCACCGAAGGACATTTGCATCTTCGTCGACTGTTCCACGACATATTTGAGGGATTCATTGGAATTGAACTTCCATGCCAGTTTTTCCTGAGCGATGGCAGGGGTGATGGAAGCCAGAGCGAGCCCCAGCAGCAGCAGACGACGAAGGGTACCTGACAACATGAGTGGAGTCTCCAGTGGCGAGGACGCTGTGAGTAAGGAAGTTGGCTGCGAGTTCCCGGCAGGAATCGCGACCGGATGATCGGTCAGACACTCTTTGAATATATCAGAACCGGCAAATTCTGCAGAAGACTGAAATGGCAGCTTTCGAGTTTCGGGCAAATGTGCAGTGGAATTTACGTCATATTCACACGGAGCGGGCTGAATGCAGCCGTTTTCGCAGCATGTTCAGGGCCGTCCGAGCCGCTCGCTGGCGAAAAATCGCCAGATTTCCTGACATACTGACGTCCGCTGTCTCCAGTTCGTCGGCCGATGCGAGTGCGACCATGCCGCGTCTGACAGAAACTCCGCCAGGGGCCTGCTGGTCCTCGACGGGCGATGACAGCAGAGCCCATTTGCAGGAATGGCTTCGGAAATAGCCTGTCATCAGATCGCGAGCGAACTGAGGCCAGGTATCAAGCGAGCATCCGGGCTCCCAGACAGGCAGCACGAGGGATTCATGAAGCACAGAGGCTGCGGCGGGTTTTTCGGTGAGCCACATGGCGATTTGACCGCCGGTCACAGCACCCTCCAGCAATGCCACACTCTGACCGCTGGAAATCAGCAGGTCTGAAGTGACATCGTGCAGCTCTGCGTCGCCCTCTCCAAACACGGCCATTCCCAGTCGTTCGCGGATCCGGAGTTCCGTTTCTGTGCACAGGCTGCGAGCGGTTTCTGCTGATGCGGCGCGGGCGGTGATCCAGAGGGAGATCACGGCTTCGCTGGCGGTAATTCCGACTTCCGGATTGCGGCCGCGGGCGGTCAGGCCATCCAGCAGTCGTTCCGCCTCGGATTCCCCGTAGCCGAATGTGCGAATGACTGTTCGACACATCTGAATCCCGCTGTCCAGCAGGTGGGGACGAATCAGGTGTTCGAACATGGGCCGCATCTCGGCAGGAACTCCGGGCATGGCTGCCAGCAGGCAGTCCTGCTGAGCGTTGGGGCCGGGGACTTTCAGCAGGATGCCGGGGGCCGTACCCCAGTCGTTGCGAACAGCCGTGGCCTGTTCCGGGCGATCGGCCTGTACGACATTGCGAGCGGGCATGGGGCGTCCGCGAGCGGTGAACATGGCTTCGATACGCTGCAGTGACTCGGCATCACGTACAAGCGGCTGGTGGAAGGCGGCGGCCATGGCCTCGCGTGTCAGGTCGTCCAGTGTGGGACCAAGTCCGCCGGTAATCAGAACTGCCTGGGATCGTTTGGCTGCCCGCTGCAGTTCCTCAATGATCAGGTCCAGTTCATCGGGCAGCGTGGTGTGCCGCATCACGGTCCAGCCCAGTGACTCAAGTTCCCGACTGAGCCACTGGCTGTTGGTGTCAAGTTTTGAGCCGCAGGTCAGTTCGGTGCCGATGGCAATGATTTCCGCGTGTGCGGTGGTGCCCATCCGTGCTATTCCCATTCGATCGTGGCTGGCGGCTTGGAGCTGACGTCGTAAACGACACGATTGATTCCGCGGACGGAATTGATGATGCGTGTGGAGATGCGTCCGAGCACATCCCAGGGGAAGTGGAACCAGTCAGCCGTCATGAAGTCTTCCGTCTGCACGGCTCGCACCGCAGCGGTGTTTTCGTAGGTGCGGTCATCCCCCATGACGCCCACCGACTGGACCGGCAGCAGCACAACAAAAGCCTGCTGAATCTGTCGGTACAGACCTGCGGCGTGCAGTTCTTCGATCAGGATGGCGTCCGCTTCGCGCAGGATTCTGAGGCGATCCGGTTCAACGGCACCGAGGCAGCGAACAGCCAGTCCGGGGCCTGGGAAGGGGTGTCGCCAGACCATTTTTTCGGGAAGCCCAAGTTCTGCGCCCATCCGCCGAACCTCGTCCTTGAACAGGTCCCGCAGGGGTTCGATCAGTTCAAATCCCAGCTCTGCCGGCAGTCCACCCACGTTGTGGTGCGACTTGATGGTGGCAGCCGGTCCGTCAGGGTTGGCGCCACTTTCGATGACATCGGGGTACAGGGTTCCCTGTGCCAGAAAGCGGGCATTGGGGATGGACCTGGCTTCTTCCCGAAAGACGTCGATGAAGGCTTTGCCGATGATTTTGCGCTTTCGCTGCGGATCGGTGACACCGGCCAGTTCTGAAAGGAACCGCTGTGAGGCATCCACGACATGCAGATCGGTGCGGAAGTGCTCAGTGAACTGCTCTTCCACATCCTGCCGCTCACCTTTTCGCAGCAGCCCATTATCGACGAAGATACAGGACAACTGATCTCCGATGGCGGCTGAGATGAGGGCAGCAGTGACTGCCGAATCGACTCCACCGGACAGCCCGCAGATGACTCGATCACTGCCGACGCGTTCGCGGATCAGCTGTTTCTGCTGTTCGATCAGTGAGCTGATCTGCCATGTGCCGTGGCAGCCACAAATGTGACGGACGAAGTTGGCAAGCAGTTGCCCTCCGAATTCGGTGTGAGTGACCTCGGGGTGAAACTGCAGGCCGTAGATGGGCAGATTGCGGTGTCGCACGGCGGCGTTCGGGCAGGTTGCTGTCGATGCGATGGCCGTGAAATCGCCGGTGAGAGTTTCGACCTGATCACCATGACTCATCCAGGCCGTGAACGTATTTGGAAGTCCGTCGAACAGCCGGGAATCTGCGGAGTCAATGCGGGAGCAGGGGGCGCGGCCGAATTCACGGGAATGCGCGGGCAGGATCCGTCCACCAAGGGTGTGGCAGGTGATCTGCATGCCATAGCAGATACCGAGGACCGGGATTCCCAGCTGAAAGATGGCGGGGTCAACTTTGGGAGAACCTGGGCCGTAGACGCTGGCGGGGCCTCCGGAAAGAATCAGGCCGCGGGGAGCGAGTTGCCGGATTCGCTCGGCAGTCAGATCATGTCGAACGATCTGGCAAAAAACATTCTGATCGCGGACTCGACGAGCGATCAGCTGGGCGGTTTGAGACCCGAAGTCCATCACCAGTACCAGCTCGTTGGTGGCGCCGGGGGCTGTGGAATTGGTGTGGTCTGGTTTTGCGGTGCCTGACATCTTTGGCTGGTCTTGGCTTCTGAGCAGTTCTGGGGCGGCTGCCGCTGCTGCGGATTCGCCGGGGGAAAAGCGTCAGAGCGTACCAGAGGGCGGGCGAAGGTACCAGGGAGCGAGCCCGTCTCTGGTCTGGAATGACTGATTTTGAAGGACCGGGATTTCCAGGTTTCCCGCGGAAATTCCCCTTCGGCCTACAGGATGAACGGCCGGACCGCTAGACTTCAGGGGCCAGTAATTCAGCGCTGTCGCAGGTTGTGCGGTGACTGGCTGTACTCAGGATCAGGTTCTCTGCATGTCTTCCACGACGTCCGGTCTTGCTCGCATCGACTTGCCGCCGACCATTCGCAGGCTGCTGGGGCGCGTGCGCACGCGACTTCGCAGGGATGCCCTGCTTGCCGGAGTGCTTTGGATTGCCTGTGCATCTGCAGTGCTGTTCTGGGGAACTCTGGGGATTGATGCCGGCTGGTTTCAGCTGCAGCGTCTGGAACTGCCGGTGGGTTTGCGGTCCATATTTTTGGTGCTGCTGATTCCGGTGGTACTGGTGCTGCTGACCCGTCGCGTGCTGCATCCCATGCTCCGATCAATTCGCGATCAGGATGTGGCGCTGCTGCTGGAGCGCCGATTTCCGCAGTTTCAGGATCGTCTGGTAACTGCGGTCGAGTCATCGCGGGGGCTGCCGGTGGATGGCCCCTTATCGCTGGAGATGCTGCGGCGTGCGGTCAATCAGGCTGAGCTGCAGGCGGCGACTGTGCAGGAAGCCGACCTGTTTGAGACTCGCCGGTTGCGGCGGCTGGCGACTGCGGCGGCGGTGCTGCTTTGTTCAATCGTGATCCCGTCACTGTTCAATCCGGGGCTGCCACAGCGGTGGTGGAATGCGTTTGTGCTGTGTCAGGAAGTGTACTGGCAGCGAACCACGCTGGTACAGGTCGCGGCGATAGCGCAGCCTGACGATCGGCGGGTGGAGTTTCGGCAGCAGGATGACCGATCAAACTCGCTGGTCTACCGGCATCCGCGATCGGCCGATCTGGAGCTTGAATTTTCGATACCGGAGCAGGATCAGGCGACCGGGCGAACGTGGGTTGTGCCGGGGCGAATTCGTGTGGACGTGATTCGGCAGGATGGCAGTCGCAGCCGTGCCTGGGTGAGTTCGTCCGGCGGTCGTCGCTTTCGATTCTTTGTCACGCAGCTGCGGGAACCGGTGGAGATCGAGGTTCTGGCCGGTGATTACCGCAACCTGCAGCCGTGGCTGGTGGAAATCGTGGACGTTCCGGGGCTGGACAGTATCCAGCTGCAGTGTGCATATCCGGAGTACACGGGCTGGAACCAGCAGCGTGAGACGGCGGTCACTGTGACCGGCAGCGAACTGCCATTGCCTGAAGGGACCGCCTTTCAGTTGTCAGCTCGCTCTGCCAAACCGTTGCAGTCAGCCCGAATTGTCACCGAGCGATTTGAGATTGAAGGCGACCGTGTGAGCAGTCGGGTGGTGTTTTTTGACGGTCGCGGGGATTCGGTCAGCGGGACAGCTCTGATTGCAGCCGACGGGGTGACGATCACGGCCGGATTTCGGGTGCTGACGACAGCCGAGTCTGAGTCACTGAGTGCGGTCGTGGCAGCGGGGGGAGACAGCAGTGAATCGTTGGGCACGATCAATCCTCAGCAGCTGGCAATTCCGCCAAATACCAGCCTCCGATTTTCGCTGCATGACATGGACGACGTGAAATCAGCCAGCCCCGAGACACTGCGGATTGCCGGAGTGCGGGATGTGCCACCGGTCGTGGTGGCGCAGATGACGGGGATCGGCAATTCAATTACGAAGCGTGCTCGGATTCCTGTGGCGGGTCGTCTGCGGGATGATTATGGGCTGCAGTCGGCGCGGTTTGAGTTTCAGGTGGATGACGAAACTGGCTGGCGTCCGAGAAATTTCCGAACCACTCCACAGCCCGGCAGTACGGATTACAGTCTCAGTCGCAGTGCGGACGAAGCCTGGGAGTTTTTTGAGGTGCAGCCGCTGGAACTTTCGGAAGGGCAATCGCTGACGCTGTCGGTGGTGGCAGCAGATGGCAATCCATCGCCTGGCCCCGGCGTCACTCGCAGTGCTCCGCTGGCATTTCAGATCGTCAGTGATGATGAGTTGCTGTCGATTTTGTACACTCGGGAAATCGGTCTGAGGACTCGGTTTGAAGAAGTGATCGGTCAGTTGGAGGACATTCGTCGCGATCTCGAGTTTCATCGGCAGGTCGCTGTGCGGGCCGATGCGGCGGGGGCTGCTGCTGCGGAAACGGATCTGGCCAGTCTTGCCACGTGTGGCAGCCGTTCGGGGAACAGTCTGCGGAGGCAGGCGAACGAGCTGAGTGCGATTATTGAGTCCTTTGAGGAAATCGTGCGACAGCTGGTCAACAACGCGATACCGCTGCACAACGCGGAAACGATGCAGGCCGGGATCGTGGATCCGCTGAAGCAGGCTCGCGATTCGGCAATACCGCAGGTGGATCGTGCGGTGGCCGCGTTTCGCGCTGCTGTGACGGAGCGACAACCGGCAGCCGAGCTGGCAGGTCAGGCGGAGCAGGAAATCTCAGATTTAATTGCCGCGCTGCGGGGCGTGCTGGACAATGTTCGTGATCTGGCGGAGTTTCATGAGGCTTTGCGGGATCTGAAGCAGCTTTCTGAAGAGCAGCAGCGGCTGATGGAAGAGACGAAGCGACTGCTGAAGAATCGACTGCTGGATGATCTGTTGAAATGACACGCCGAGGCGTGGAATCGAGGACTGCGATGAACGTGGTGTCTTTGCTGGCGGGAGTGATGGGTCTGGTGTTGCTGGCCGGCGCATGGACGGGGCAGCCACCTCAGGGAACTGTGGGCAAGCCGGCGGACCCACCGAAAAACGGGTCTGCGGCGAAAGATCCGCAGACGCTGCGCAATGAGCAGATTGCGGTCAGTGGACGGTATGCGCGATTTGAACGCATGCTGATGCAGATGGCTGATATTCTGGGGCGACAGGACCCGGAGCGCGCTGATTTGTTGCGCAAAACACTGGGTAAGGGCCGTGAAGACCAGGTTCGGGAGGATCTGGAAAAGGCCATTGCCCTGCTTGAGTCGGGTGAATTGGGAGCGGCGTCTGAGAAGCAGACGGAACTGCTGCAAAGTTTTCAGTCACTGATGAAGCTGCTGCAGAGTGAGGATCGTCGCAGTGCGGTGGAGCGTGAGCAAGAGCGGCTGAACGGGTTATTGAAGGATCTGCGGAATGTGATCGGTGAGCAGCGATCAGCTCGTGCCGCCACTCAGAATGAAGAGTCACCCTCGAATGCGGCTCCCGGGCAGCAGAAGGCGCTGGAGGGAACAGGGAAGCTGCTGGACGAGATGCAGCAGCACGATCAGAAGTCTGAGGGCGAGAAGTCTGAGGGTGAGAAGTCCGAGGGCGAGAAGTCCGAGGGTGAGAAGTCCGAGGGTAAGAAGTCTGAAGGTGAGAAGTCCGAGGGTAAGAAGTCTGAGGGTGAGAAGTCTGAGGGTGAGAAGTCTGGCGGGCAGAAGTCTGGCGGGCAGAAGTCTGGCGGGCAGAAGGGGCAGCAGCAGACACCGGGGTGTGAGTCTCTGCAGGAGGCAGAGAAGCGTATGCAGCAGGCGCTGGAGGCATTGCAGCAACAGCAGCGTGAGCAGGCATTGAAGGAGGAGGATGCGGCGATTGAGGAGTTGCAGAAGGCGGCGGAGAAGCTGGAGGAGCAGTTGAAGCAGCTGCGTGAGGAAGAGAAGGAGATGATGCTGGCTTCGCTGGAGGCTCGTTTCCAGCGGATGCTGATTGTGGAGACTCAGATTCACGAGGGAACAACAGCGCTGGCGGCTGTACCTCAGAAGGACTGGCTGGAACTGTCGTATGGGCGTTGTCGTGAGCTGGCCCAGCAGCAGACGGAACTGGCTCGCGAGTGTGCTCAGACGGTTCTGCTGTTGCGGGAGGACGGGACGTCATCGGCGATACTGTTGGCGGCGGAGGATATTCAGGCGGACATGAATTCTGTGGCGGAGTGGATGCAGCAGTCGAATGTGTCTGAGCTGACGATTTCGGTGCAGCGGGACATTCTGGAGTCATTGAAGCAGCTGGTAGAGACGATGCAGCGTGAGATGCAGCAGATGCAGGAGCGTCAGCAGCAGGAAAATCAGCAGCAGCAGCAGGGGCAGCAGCAGTCTCCGCTGGTGGATCTGATCGCGGAGATTCGGATGCTGCGTAACCTGCAGCTGCAGGTAAACCGCCGGACAAAACGGGTGGACGATTTACTGGAGGGTGCGAGTGACTCAGAACGGGCGACTCTGTTGAAGCAGGTATCAGAGCTGGCTGAGAGGCAGCAGAAGCTGTTTGAGTCGGCAAAGGATCTGGAGAAGCAGGGACGCGGGGGAGCCGGGGGATGAGTGACGAAGATTTGCGGGACAATCCTTTTGCGGCTCCGACGGAGAGTCTGCAAGCGGCTGTGCCGGAAGCCACCGATGACTGGTATGAGCTGCGGGGAGAGACGCTGGTGTGCCGCAGTTCGCTGCGTCTGCCGAGGTACTGTTTGGTGACAGGCAAAGCGTGTCCGGATTCGGTTGCTCTGAATTTTCCGCTGTACCATCAGCCGGGGTTCAGAGTGAGTCGCGTGGGATCAAGGCTGATTGTGATTTTTTTGGCGGTGGTTTGGATCGTTGGCTGCATTGTCCTGGGGGGAATCCTGACGGGCCTGGGAGCACCGGTGGCTGGAATTATTGCGTTTGCGATTGTCGGAATAGGTATTCCCATAGCCGTTGGGCTCGTGGCGGTCCATCGATCTTCGAGTGCCACAAAGCTGCCGGTGACAGCGTTCCTGTCTCCCGGCAAACATCGAGCGAGGCAGTGGATTTCGTGGCTGCCGCTGGTCCTGATTGTGCCGATGATGGCCCTCGACTGGATGGGTGTGTTGCCGAGGGGCATCGGCGGCTTTTGGTTCCTGCCGTTTCTGGTGGTGAATATTATCAGTCAGCGGCTCTGGCTGCGGGGCCTGCGGCTGAAGCTGAAGCTGCGCGAGGATGGGCTGTATGAGGTCACAGGGTTCTCACCGGCATTTCTGGAGCGGCTGAGGGAGCAGGCTGCTGTGAGGCAGGCGTGAGCAGGCATTGAAGGAGGAGGATGCGGCGATTGAGGAGTTGCAGGAGGCGGCGGAGAAGCTGGAGGAGCAGTTGAAGCAGCTGCGTGAGGAAGAGAAGGAGATGATGCTGGCTTCGCTGGAGGCTCGTTTCCAGCGGATGCTGATTGTGGAGACTCAGATTCACGAGGGAACAACAGCGCTGGTGGCTGTACCTCAGAAGGACTGGCTGGAACTGTCGTATGGGCGTTGTCGTGAGCTGGCTGAGAGGCAGCAGAAGCTGTTTGAGTCGGCAAAGGATCTGGAGAAGCAGGGACGCGGGGGAGCCGGGGGATGAGTGACGAAAATTTGCAGGACAATCCCTTTGCGGCTCCGACGGAGAGTCTGCAAGCGGCTGTGACGGAAGCCACCGATGACTGGTATGAGTTGCGGGGAGAGACGCTGGTGTGCCGCAGTTCACTGCGGCTGCCGAGGTACTGTTTGGTGACAGGCGAAGCGTGTCCGGATCCGGTTGCTCTGAATTTTCCGCTGTACTATCAGCCGGGGTTCAGTGTGAGTCGCCTCGGATCATTGCTGATTGTGTTTTTTTTGGTGGTGGTTTGGATCGTTGGCTGCATTGTCCTGGGGGGAATCCTGACGAGCCGGGGAGCACCGATGGCTGTAATGATTGCGTTTGCGATTGTCGGAATAGGTATTCCCATAGCCGTTGGGCTCGTGGCGGTCCGTCGATCTTCGAGTGCCACAAAGCTGCCGGTGACAGCATTCCTGTCTCCCGGCAAACATCGAGCGAGGCAGTGGATTGCGTCGCTGCCGCTGGTCCTGATTGTGCCGATGATGGCCCTGGACTCGATGGGTGTGTTGCCGAGGGGCATCGGCGGCTTTTGGTTTCTGCCGTTTCTGGTGATGAATATTATCAGTCAGCGGCTCTGGCTGCGGGGCCTGCGGCTGAAGCTGAAGCCGCGCGAGGATGGACTGTATGAGGTCATAGGGTTCTCACCGGCATTTCTGGAGCGGCTGAGGGAACAGGCTGCTGTGAGGCAGGCGTGAGCAGAGGCATGACGACGCAGGAACCCGGAGATTCGGACAACCCGTTCGCGCCATCGAGAGTGTTGCTTCAGGCGGGGCTGCTGGAGCAGGCTGATACCTGGTACCGGTTGCAGGGCAGGGCAGTTATCTGCCGGAGCACACTGAGGTTGCCGGCATATTGCCTGGCGACGGGTGTGTCAGGGGATTTGTCTGCCACCCCGCTGCAGTTGCAGACGGCCGGTGCCCTGCGTGCGGGGCGTATTCTGGTCCGGCCTTTGCTTTTGGTGTTGTCGAGGATTTTTCGGAAGGCCCCGAGCGTGCGGGTGACGGCCTGGATCAGCACCAAAGTGACTCGCAGAAAAACACTTC
>Ga0209972_10000961_pt1 | contig 26998 bp, 42 predicted proteins | sample NOAtaG_7_FD_187302 | JGI IMG/M metagenome (GOLD analysis project Ga0209972, IMG submission 187302) | Freshwater lake microbial communities from Lake Erie, under a cyanobacterial bloom - NOAA_Erie_Diel1S_2200h metaG (SPAdes) (version 2) | ecosystem: Environmental > Aquatic > Freshwater > Lake ...
TTTATGGGATGGATAGGCGATCGCTGTTTGGCTGATTTTTTTGAGGGGCGTTCGTTGTTTGTAGGGATGGATAGGCGATCGCTGTTTGGTTTATTTTTTAGAGGGGCGATCGCTGTTTGTTGGTGATTGGATAGGCGATCGCTGGTTGGTTGGTTGATTTTTTTGAGGGGCGATCGCTGTTTGTTGAGGAATGGATAGGCGATCGCTGTTTATGGTAAATGAATAGGCGATCACCTTGCTTTAATTTTTGGTGAATAGGCGATCGCTGTTTGTTGAGGGTGGAGGGGCGATGAAACAAGGATTGCGAATAAATTGCTATTATTAACTAGAGTAGCGATCGCAACTAAACAAGTGCCACCAAACGACATTTACTGCATCAGAGAAAAGATTCGTCTCCGTCAGTATGATATGACCGCCCATGCAATGGAAGAAATGGCAGAAGATCTGCTAACTATTTTAGACATTGAGGAAGCAGTTTTGAGTGGTCGTATTATTCGAGTAGAAAAAGATGATCCGAGAGGCACAAAATATGTCGTAGCTGGAACTGCACTAGATCAACAAACGCCAGTTGGCGTGGTTGGACGTTTTCTTAGCAACGGACGCTATCTAATCATCACAGTTTATGAAATTACTGAACTTGAGGTCTAATCTTATGTATGGATATCAATGCGAGTATTGTGAAGGAACAGTTCAACCTCGAACCATTAAACAGCAGGTTTTCAAACATAGAGATGGATTTGTCATCCTCGAAAATGTAACCATTGGTGTTTGTGATAATTGCCGTAATCGCTACTATTCAGCCGATATTCTTCATGCTGTCCATGCCGTTGCAACTGGCAAAAGCTCTCCTGAGAGAATTGAGCAAATTCCAGTCACTCACCTAAAATCAGCTTAATAATAAGGCGATCGCCTTACTTTAATTTTTAGAGGGGCGATCGCTGGTTGTGGGAATGGATAGGCGATCGCTGGTTGATTGATTTTTTTGATAGGCGATCGGTGTTTGATTTTTGTAAAGTGGCGATCGCTGTTTGTGAGGATGGATAGGCGATCGCAGGTTGGTTATTTTTTTGAGGGGCGATCGCTGTTTATGGGGTGGATAGGCGATCGCTGTTTGGCTGATTTTTTAGAGGGGCGTTCGTTGTTTGTAGGGATGGATAGGCGATCGCTGGTTATGAGTTTGAGGTTGGGGCTATCGCCATGTCGTCTAAAATATTGACAAATAAGTTATGATTATATTAATTGCTCTAGGTAATTAATTATGAAATGGGAAGAAGTTTGTGAGAATAGACAGCTACAAGATTTACCCTTCAAAATTGAGCTAAATAAGTGGGGGCAAATCGTCATGAGTCCAGTCAAAATCAAACATTCTTTTCATCAAGGGAGAATCCAACGTCTATTGGAATCTTTATTAAACAATGGAGAAGTAATGCCAGAATGTGCGATCAACACAACAGATGGAGTTAAGGTTGCTGATGTTGTCTGGTGTTCGGAAGCAAGATTTGACAAAATCCAAGATGAAGTGTCAGCCTCTATTGCCCCAGAAATTTGTATAGAAGTTAAATCTATCGGCAACACTTTGGGTGAAATGGAATTTAAGAAGAAGTTGTATTTTGAAGCTCAAGCTCTTGAAGTGTGGCTGTGTAATGAACAAGGTAGAATAAGATTTTATAATGAGCAAGGGGAACTAGAGCAATCATTGCTAGTCCCTGATTTTCCGAAGCAAATTAAACGATAATTTATTTTTTCTTGTTTGATAGATTGTGATTGAGGCGATCGCTGTTTAGTTGATTTTTTTGAGAAGCGATCGCTGTTTGATTGATTTTTTGAGGGGCGATCGCTGGCTATGGGATGGATAGGCGATCGCTGTTTGGTTAATTTGTTGAGAGGCGATCGCTGGCTATGGGATGGATAGGCGATCGCTGTTTGGTTGATTTTTTAGATGGGTAATCGCTGTTTATGGGATGGATAGGTGATCGCTGTTTGGTTTGTTTTTTGAGGGGCGATCGCTGTTTATGTGGATGGATAGGAGATCGCTGTTTGATTGTTTTTTTGAGGGGCGATCGCTCTTTGTGATGGTTGGATAGGCGATCGCTGATTGGTTTATTTTTTTGAGTGGCGATCGATGGTTATGGGAATGGATAGGCGATCGCTGTTTGTTTGATTTTTTGAGGGGGCGATAATAGCTAAAATAGCCAAAATGATTATAATAGCTAACAACAGTGCTAGGAACTATTACCATGAAAACATTAGGTGCATCAGAAGCTAAAAACCGCTTTGGCGAACTATTAGACTTAGCTCGTAGAGAACCAGTGCAAATAGCCAAAAAAGGGCGTATTGTCGCCATTATGATGTCGGTTGAAGAATTTGAAAGATTTTTGGATTTAGAAAATCAATTTTTGGCTCTAAAAGCAGATCAAGCCAAACAAGAAGGTTTCATCGGCATTACAGAAAGCGAGGCTTTATTGTCAGAGATTCTAAATGCTTAAAGTTAACCTGTCTCGACAAGCTGCTAAACGCTTAAAAAAGCTTTCAGAAAAGCACGCCAAACAAGTTGCAACCAAAATTACCGAATTAATCTCAAATCCTTACCCTCAAGATTCTCTAAAGTTAAAAGGTTATCCCTATCACAGAGCCGATATTGGTGAATATCGGATAGTTTATTTTGTGGAAGAGCAAACACTAGAAATCTTATTAATTGAGAAACGGAACGATGATGAAGTCTATAAACAACTAAAAAGAATAATATAGAATCTATGAGATAAAGAACCCCATCATGGAGCGATCGCTGGTTGTGGGAATGGATAGGCGATCGCAGGTTGGTTATTTTTTTGAGGGGCGATCGCTGGTTATGGGGAGTGAATAGATACTGGATTTGTTAATATATAGTAAGTAAAAATGAGAAATTATGGCAAAAGATACTTACCATGAAGCTATCAAAAATGCTTTAGTTAAGGATGGTTGGACAATTACGGGTGATCCCTATCCTCTGGAATATGAGGATCTTGAATTTTATCCTGACTTAGCTGTGGAAAAGTTTATTTCAGAAACCCAAAGGCAACGAAAAATTATTATTGAAATCAAAAGCTTTATCAGTCTTTCACTGGTCAAAGATTTTGAGTTAGCTTTGGGACAGTATATAATTTACCGTGATTTAATTCGATTATTACAAGATGAATACGAAGAGATTTACTTGGCTATTAAAGATGAGGTTTATAACACCTTCTTTCAAAGAAAATCAATTCAAGTTCTAGTCAAATTAAATCAACTTGCTTTACTTGTTGTAAATATAGAAAAGGAAGAGATAGTGCAATGGACAAGCTAAATAAGTATCGTCAAATCATTAAAAGCATATTAGCTGAGCATGATCATCTTGCTAATCGTTCAGCGAGAAAAAAATATCAAACCTGCTTGATTTTTGATGAAGTCCATGATCATTATCTATGGAAGTCGATAGATTGGGTTAATCAGAAAAGAATTAATAATACTCATGTTCACGTTCGCATTAAAAATGAGAAAGTTTATATTGAAGAGGATTGGACTGAGGATGGTATTGCTAATGAGTTGTTAACGGAAGGTATCCCTAAGTCTGATATTGTTTTGGCTTTTCATGACCCTGAGACTCGGAAGTTAACTGAGTTTGCAGTGGCTTAGCGATCGCCTTTCATACATTATCTTGAAGGTTAAAATAAAATCTATCACCATCATTTCAACAAAAAACTATGATTGACTTTCATCTATCGGTTGAACCACAAACAGAACAAAGACTTAGAAAAATTTTAAGTCAGGTGCAAGATACTGAGATGTTTGCAAGGAATATTATTTCCTATCAAATTGCAGAATTACAGAAAGGGATCTTAAATTTGCGATTGGATTTAAAAGAATTTGAACAAAAATATCAAATGACTTCTGAAGACTTTCAAGAGAGATTTTCTCAAGGTATTTTAGGAGATGATGCAGATTTTATGGTTTGGTCAGGTTTGTACGAAATGCTTTGTCACAATCAGATGCAGCTTAGCGAGTTGAGATGATTGAGGCTTATTTTATCGAGATTGAGCAAACGATTCGAGAATTTCCAAATATGGATGAAAATCAAGTCATGATTTTTCGCTATGATAACGCTCCCCACCATGCTGAAGTTTCTACTTTTCCCCATCATAAGCATGAAGGCGATGATATTAAAGAATCTCCTGAAATTATTCTGTGTCAGGTGCTTTTAGAGATTTCTCAAAGACAGAGATAAATTTTTTAAAGGGCGATCGCCTATTCATTTCATAGATAGAATTGCTTGATTGCTTGTTGATAGATTTATGAGTGAGGCGATCGCCTCTAAGATTAAAAAATCACATTACAAGCTGGCAAATAGAAAAAGCGCTTTTGGGTTTTCCGATAATACCTGAAGTAAATCTTACAACTGGATTATTTGATTAAGGCGATCGCACACTTGAGCAAATAATTCACTGTTCAGCTTGCCCAGAGGATGAGGTTTTGCCCCGCGTAATCGCCAATCAAAGGATTTGGGCTGATGACAGAGAACATAACTAGTTTTACTAGCTTTACGTCCTGCAACTTTTCCGACGGAGATTGCAAAAGGGTTGTCGGCATTGTATGCGGCTGTTGTCATCGGTAAACCAATTACGATCGCTGTTTTGTCATTAAAAATGCGTGGTGATAGTACTAGAAAAGGATGAACGTCTTTCATTTCCTGTCCAACCTGTGGATTGCAGTCGATCCAGATAATGTCTTGGCGATCAGGTATCCATAGCTTTTTTACCATTGCTCTGCGCCGAGCCTTTGAGATGTTGCCATCACTTCGCCACCATGTCGGGCTGGATCAAATTTAGCTAGTCTTTGTTCAAGGGTTAATGGCTCGTCTACAGGTGTAATCAGGACTTGATTATCGACAACAGATAGTTTGACTCTTTGGTTGACGTGGAGATGGGCAGCACGAGCGATCGCGGCGGGAAGTCGGACTCCTAAGTTATTGCCCCATGTTTTGATGTCAAGGATTACTTCAGTCATAATAATATTTCACAAGAGAAATGTTTAAACACTAGTATAAACGTTACGCCTTTTTTTTGATAGAAACTTCAAGGGGATAGAAGCATGAAAACCAGATATTTTGCGGATACTGACACTCTGTATATCGTCTTTTCTCAAAAAGCACCTGCGGAAACACGGGATTTAGATGAGAATACTTTGTTGGATTTAGATGAGGATGGTCAGCTTTGCAGTATGACAATTGAACACGCTAAAGAAATGGTGGGTATTCCAGAGATTGATTATCAACAGGTTGCTGCTTAGAAATCACCCATTCATTTCATGGGTAAAATCGCTTGATTGCTGATAGGTTTATGAGTGCGGCGATCGCCTATTCATCAATAGCTATAATAGAAACTAAGTTAATCGGTTGTTGTGCATGACTAGTCATTACAAAATTGAGGCGTTTTGGGATCAAGAGGCTCAGGTCTGGGTTGCTGAAAGTCCAGATATTTTGGGCTTGGTGACGGAAGCTGATAACCTCGATCGCCTGACTAATAAACTTAAACAAATGATTCCCGAATTAATTGCTGCTAATCATCACATGGTTATTGATGATCAACAAAAATATCGCGTTTGAATTAATAATCTAGTCAATCAGAGTAAATTTATGACTGCAACACTTGTCAAACCGTCATTGCTAATTCATGAGATTTGTGTCGAGAAGGTTGGAAATCTCAATCTGTTTAAGTTTAGCGATCGCCTACAGGATCGGATGGAGTTGCTTTTAGAGAAAAGAAAAGTAGAACCGCTTTCTGTTGAAGAGATTCCTGAATTAGAAACCATTGGAGAGCTAGATCGGATTTTTACTCATATTAATGCAATGCTTGCTGCTCAAAATGTCAATTCCTGATGCTATAAGGCAAATTGTCCGCGAACGGGCAAAATTTGTTTGTGAATATTGCCATTCACCAGAGCGACTTAGTGCTTCTCGATTTACTCTTGATCACCTGATTCCTGTATCGCTAGGAGGCTCGGATAATGTTGATAATCTTGCGCTTGCTTGCCGCCGTTGCAATGAGAGACGCTATAACTTTGTTGAAGCGATCGATCCCCAAACTCAGGAAGTCGTGCCAATTTTTAATCCTCGCAAGCAATACTGGTCAGAAAATTTTGTTTGGATAAATAACGGTACTGAAATTAAGGGGATTACGGCAGTCGGTCGAGCAACCTGCGATCGCTTCGATCTTAACGATCTGAGATATCCGCAAGAGGACTCGATCCGCGCTACGAGACTTTTTTGGACTCAAACAGGGTTGCATCCGCCAGAGGATGATATATGTGAGGTTTAACTGAATTGTATTTGGATGAGGATGGTCAACTTTGTAGTATGGCGATTGAACACGCTAAAGAACGGGTGGGTATTCCAGAGATTGATTATCAGCAAATTGCTGCATAGAATCGCCTATTCATTTCATGGGTAAAATCGCTCGATCGCTGGTTGATTTGTTTTTTAGAGAGGCGATCGCTGTTTATGGGATGGATAGGCGATCGCTGGTTGATTTGTTTTTTAGAGAGGCGATCGCTGTTTATGGGATGGATAGGCGATCGCTGATTGGTTTTGTTTTTAGAGGGGAGATCGCTATATTGTGTAGAGATTGCGGATAAGTTATGATAAATGCGAATCATTAAGGATATTAGCTAACATGAAAGAATCATTTACCGCCGTTATCAAGCAATCTAACAACTGGTGGATTGGCTGGATTGAAGAAATATCAGGCGTAAATTGTCAAGAATCTACAAAAGAAGAACTTTTAGAAAGCCTTCGTATAACTCTAAAAGAAGCACTTGACTTTAATCGTTATGAAGCAATAGAAGCTGCTGGCGATGTTTATGAAGAAGAACTGATAGCACTATGAAACGTTCTGACTTACTGCGTCATCTTCGTAATTATGGGTGTGAAATGATTAGAGAAGGTGGAAGACATTCATGGTGGGGAAATCCTAGCCAAAATCGTCGCTCATCCATACCGCGTCATACTTAAATTGATGAAAACTTAGCAAAAAAGATTTGTAAAGATTTAAGCATTCCATTACCGAAATAATTCAAAAACTTGATATCACGATTGCTGTTTAGTTGTTTTTAGGTGATGGGCGATCGCTGATTGGTTAATTTTTTAGAGGGGCGATCGCAGTTTGTGGGGATGCATAGGCGATCGCTGTTTATGAAATGGATAGGCAATTAAGCAAGCAAATAGAAGTTTCTGGTTATAATAATAAAAAAGGTTTTTAGAATTCACTCTAACTTTTAGCAACTAAAATTATTAATATGATTACATTTGAAAGTGTGCTTGATGCCGTAAGTCAATTATCGATAGAGCAGCAAGAAATCTTAATTGATATTCTGAGAAAAAGGAATGCTGAGGTAAGAAGAAAAGAAATACTTGAAGAATGTCGTGAAGGTTTAGCAGAGTATCGATCTGGAGTTCTTAAATCTCAGACGGCTGAGGCGGCCATTATGGATTTGCGTAGTTATCTGAATGATGCTGAGGTAGTATGAGAAAGCTGGTTGTCACTTCTAAGTTCAAAAGGGCTTTGAAGAAGTTTGTCAATCGTAATGCTAATTTACAGCAACAAGTTGAGAAAACATTACTGCAAATGACGGAAGATATTTTTGCACCTAACTTAATGTCCCATCGTCTCAAGGGCGAATATGAAGGGTTGAGAGCTTGTTCTTGCGGTTACGATTGTCGGATCATTTTTTCGATTGAGAAAAACAAAGAAACTAATGAGGAGGAGATTGTACTTCTTAACGTTGGTTCTCATGATGAAGTTTATTAGTAGGCGCGATCGCTGTTTGGTTGATTTTTTTGAGGGGTGATCGCTGGTTATGTGGATTGGATAGGCGATCGCTGATTGGTTTAATTTTTAGAGGGGCGATCACTGTATGGGATGAATAGGCGATTAGATACAGATCCTAAACTTTTTTAATTATAATGATAGGGTGAGTTATTCCAGCTCACCCTAATTTTTACAAATTTTGTAAAAGGTGAATATGATGATAAATCCACGTCTTGAACTATTATCAGAACTTGAACAAACTCCCGAAGAGTACATCCCAGAATTATTAAGGCTGGTTCGTTTGTTTCGTCAAAATCAGAAGGATATAGCTGTAGGGTCTATTTCTTCTAGAATGATACTAAACCAAGTTTTGGAAGAAATGGAAGATGCCGAAGATATTGCGGATGCAAAAATTGCTTTACAGGAGGATGGATTTATTAACTTGGTAGATGTCAAAAAAGAATTAGGAATTGTCTAGATGTCTTACGAAATTGGCTTTAAGCCATCTGCTTTGAAAGAGCTTCGCAAACTTGATGAAACTGCTCGAAAAGTAATCATTTCAGAGATTGAGTTACTAGCAGATGATCCACGCCCTGATGGATGTAAGAAGTTAAAAGGGGAAGTCAATCTCTATAGAATTCGCGTTTTTAGTAACTATCGCGTTGTTTACGAAATACAGGATCGAATACTTGTGGTTACTGTGGTTAAAGTTGCTCATCGGAGAGATGTATATAGATAGCGATCACTGTTTGGTTGATTTTTTAGCGGGGCGATCGTTGTTTATGAGATGGATAGGCGATCGTGAAGTAGTTAGTTGCTTTGCATATAGTATTAGGGTGAGCCATTCATAGACTCATCCTAATTTTTATTGTTTGTAGGTTATCGCTATGAGATATTTGGGTTTACATTGTGAAAGCGTTTATTTGGAGTGATGAAAAAAATAAATTACTCCAACAGGAAAGAGGTGTATCTTTTGAAGATATTGTGGAAGCGATCGCTGATGGATATTTGTTAAACAGTATTGAGCATCCTAGTTCTGATAAGTATTCTAATCAATCAGTTTTTATAGTCGCTATTTAAGGATATGTGTATTGTGTACCTTATGTTGAGAGCGAATTAAGTGTTTTTCTAAAAACAATTTTTCCTAGCCGCAAAATGAAAAAGATATATTTAGGAGATTAGGAACTATGCAACATTTAAATATAGAAGAACAGGAATTACTAGAAAGCATTGAGAATGATGAATGGGTTAGTATTGCCAATAAACAAGAAGAGCTGTCCCGTTTTCAAAATATGGCGAAGCAGCAAATTTTAAAGCAAAAGATTGAATTGCATATGTCAACTCAAGATGCTGACAAAATTTATAGCTTAGCCAATCAACTTGGAATTTCTGTATCTAACTTTGTTCAGGATATTGTTCATAGATATTTGCAAGGTGAGTTAGTTGAAAAAAAGTAAATCACCGTTTGTTTGTTGATAGATTTATGGATGTGGCGATCTCTTCTAACTCAAAAAAATCATATTACAAGCTTACAAGTTGGAGATCGGCGATAACTGGCAGTTGAAAAATATTGGTAGTTTGTAGACGTTTAGAAAAAAAGAGAATTGCTAAGTTTTCAATAGTGCCAGTTGTGGGATTCATTTGTGCCACTACTTCATCACCGATTTCTTCTGATTCTTGATTTATCGAGAATTTCATAACGAACCCGATAATCACCGATTCTAATTCGATATTCATTTTCATAACCTTTTAACTTGGTTACTCCATCAGGACGTGGATTTTCGGATAGTTGTGATATTTTGCTGTAAAGCCTCGTTTTTATGTCATTAGGAAGACTGTCTAAATCTTTTTGGATAGACTTGGTGACGATAATTATGTAAGTCATAGCTATTTCTGAGCAAGATATTGATCAAAGGTGATTTACTCACCTTTGCTATACTCTTCGCGCACTTGCTGAATTTTCGTAGCCGTTTTTACTCAGAAGTTAACTGTTTAAAGTCATCCAAAGAAATATATATAGCAATCCTAAATGAGTTGTGGAAAAAAGCCATACTTAAAAATCTTCTCAAAGCAAAAGACTTGAAGATGAGTGACTAACTCAAATAACCTCTTCACATTGTTAAAGTTCTTTAGTATAGTGGTTTTCATTTTGCCTACGGCAAAATGAAAACTCAAAACTCTTAATGGGACTGATTTTTTGTTTTCAAATGAGTACACACTCATTTGAAAACCGCTATAAGTGATAGTACTGACGGATAAAACACTCTGCTTGCAACCACACATCCTCAATTGGATTCTGAGTAGGATCGTTTGGAGCAAAACGCATGAGAGTGTACAGTTTAAGAAAAACCAAGAAATAAATTTCTTTGCTGAAAGCTAGAGTCAGTTTTAACTGACTCCATAAATTAAGTCAAAATCAATTTAAAAATCAAAATCAACACGTTGAAACGGGTTTTTGCTCTTAGCCCGCAATTTATTGCAGGGCTTATAGAATTCAATTTATTGCAGGACTAAATGCCGCCACCTTCAGAAAAACCTTCATACTCTTGATGACGGTCAAAATGATCAGAAGGTACGAGATGACGGGGGCGGACATTCTTGAGTAACTCTGAATCAATAATGTAGTTATTGACAGGATGTAAACTATGCAACTCAATACTTCTCTCTAGTTGCTCCACACGTCCAATCAGAGAACGAATAACATCACCTTCAGGATCGGGAACTTGACTATGATCGAGTGCCGAAACCTTGGCACCATGACGATGCACAATTCGACCAGGAATACCAACTACAGTGCAATCAGGAGGCACAGATTTGATGACCACCGAGCCAGCACCAATCCGTGAATTACTACCAATTTCAATATTGCCAAGGACTTTAGCTCCTGCACCAATAACCACATTATCGCCAAGGGTAGGATGACGCTTGCCTGATTCTTTACCCGTACCGCCAAGGGTAACACCTTGGTAAATCAAAACATATTCACCAACGATCACTGTTTCTCCGATTACTACGCCCATACCGTGGTCAATAAATGCTCCCTTACCAATTCTTGCCCCAGGATGAATCTCAATGCCTGTAAAGAACCTTGCCATCTGTGAGATCATCCGAGGGATCACAGGAAGCTTGAGCATATTTAGCCAATGGGCAAAGCGATAGAGCCATATAGCATGGAGTCCTGGGTAGCATAATAGGACTTCTAGCCAATTACGGGCGGCTGGATCGCGATCAAAAATGATCTTGAAGTCGGCTTGCAGCGTTTTGATGATATTTTTCAACGGTTTTTAAACCTTATTCTTAAATGCAACTGCTAGTCTAAAATCCTAGCGGATATTTTGTATCAAAGGAAACTACCCTTTGGAATGAGTATTTACACTCTAGCTGATTTCCAAGAATTGTTTGGTATCTTGCCAAATATTTATTAAATCACTGCCAAGGGCATGATCATCATTGAGTAATTTTAAGATTACCTGTGATCGCTTTTTGGCAAATTCTCTGCTCAGAGATGCAGGTACAACCTCATCATGGATGCCGTGAAAGATCAGAATCGGTAGCGATCGCGTGAGTTGTGCTTCTGAATATTTTTGAGCATCAACTAAAAATTGAAATTGTAAATTTACATTACGTTTTAAGCCATAGTGATAAAATTCGCGGCTGCCATCCTGCTCCCATTGCGCGATATTCTCTGCACCGATGTTTTGGGTAATGCGATCGCCAAAGCCAAAAGCTGGAGCAAATAAGACCAATTTCTGTACTAATGAATTTTGAGCCGCAAGTAATACAGCCAAAAATCCACCGAGACTCGAGCCAATTACAGCGATCGGTTCTTGGTTTTGGAGATAGGTGCGATCGAGGTAAGCTAGCTGATCCGAAAGGGTAACTTTGGAGAAATCAGTAAGATTCAGATCTGGTACATGCAACGTTAGTCCTAATTCCGTGAACCTTCGCTGCATATAGGTAGCTTTATAGGAATTGGGACTAGAAGCAAAGCCATGCAAATAAAGATAGTTCATTTAAAAATTTAGAGAACATCGTTAAAGTAGCTAACGCGATGGATATCTCAAAAAATAGTAATCTGTTTTGTGTCTAGGTAGGGTTTACTAAATTAGCTAACCAGAGCCCTTAAATATAGAACCCATTTGGTATCTTAGAAAGAAAGGAAAAAGGAGGCAAATATTGGATATAGCAGCAACCTAAGCGATCAAGAGTGGGAGATAATCGAACCTCTGTTGCCTAAGAAAAAGAAGACAAATACACCAACATGGACAAAACGACAAATATTTAGATGGAGTATTTTATCAACTCAAAAATGGATGTAATTGGGCAGACTTACCCAAAGATTTACCCCCATACTCCACAGTATATTGGCACTACAAGCAATGGAGAGCATCAGGAGTAGTGAGAGAAATCATGACGGCACTACACCAGCAAGTAAGAGCACAAGCAGAAAAAAAGCCAAAGTTGACAACCTTAATCATCGTCGATTCCAAAGCAACCAAAAATACCTGTAACGCAAGCACTGAGTCAAAAGTTTTTTGCTCCTACAAAGCCACGAATGGGATCAAGAAAAATCTCGGCGCGGATGCTCTCGGTTTGCCATTCTTCACCCTTTGCACCAAGGCAAGTCTGTCTTTAGAAGCAATTTACCCGCAAATTATGACCAAGATTCGGTTTAAGGTGGCACCGAAAATGTCTAAGCAGCAGAAGCAGGCTTTGGGGATATCTGGTTTTGTGGTCATTCCGATGCGTTGGGTTGTCGAACGTTCTAATGCTTGGATGGATCAATGCCAGAATCCACCTTTGCTTTATCTGATTTATGCTTAAGCGCCTTGCTAAAGCTTCCTAAGATACCAAATGGGTTCTATACTTTAAGCCTTGGTTATAAGGGCAATGGATAATTCACGAATTGCCCCTACTAGCATTTGCTATATAATTCAGCATGATTACGCGAAATTTAGACGGAGTAGATCGAGATGCCGAGAGAACCCAGAAAGCCTAATGAATACATCGTGCATTTAAAGCTAGAAGGTGGGCAAGAAGTTATAACTAGATTTACCACAATCGAAGAAGTCAAAACTTGGTATGCGTCGCAATTTAAGGCAAAGGCAAATGAGGATGATCTCATGCCCATTCCTGTTAAGGCAGAGCTAAATGAAATTTTGCTAGTGCGACCCAAGCGAGTTATTGCCATCCATGTCGAGCCAATTTACTCCTCTAGCGTTGAAATGTTTTCGTAAAATCAAAGGTGAGTGTAAAACACTCACCTTTGATTTTATAAGTACCAACTTCAATGCCTCTACATCAAGTTTCTGGGCGATCGCGTTTAGGGTTGGCTCTATCACTGCTTACAGTTTTGCTCTGGGGATTGCTAGCGATCGCGCTCAAGATAGTCCTAAAGGAGCTAGATCCATTTACAGTTACTTGGTTTCGCTTTACGGTCTCAGGGATTTTGCTAGGGGGATACCTCGCTTTACGCCATAAATTACCAACGTGGCAACAACTACGCAAAGTTTCTCTACCCATTTTCTTAGTTGCCGTTTGTGGACTAACGATGAACTATGTTTTGTTCTTAATCGGGGTAGGCAAAACCTCCGCAAATAATGCTCAGGTTATTACCCAAATCGCACCTGTAATTATGGGGATGGCTTCCCTAGTCATTTTTAAGGAGAAATATAACTATAAACAATGGGGCGGTGTCGCGATTCTTGTTTGCGGTTTGTTGCTTTTTTCCCATGACCAATTGCAATCGCTAATTACCAGTTTTGATACCTATATTTGGGGCAATGCTCTGCTCATATTAGGGGCGATCGTTTGGGCATTTTATGGACTAGCCCAAAAACAACTCTTACTGAATCTCCCCTCAGCCTCAGTATTGTTGTGCCTATATCTCAGTGCCTCCACCTTATTAGCACCAATGGCACATCCGCATAGACTCCTGACCCTTTCAGCATTACCTCTGGCAGCACTGATTTTTTGTGCTTTGAATACTTTAATTGCCTATGGTGCATTTGCGGCGGCGCTTGAACATTGGGAAGCATCACGGGTGAGTGCTGTGATTACCCTTGCGCCCCTTGTGACTTTAATCGCTTCGGCAATCTTACCCAATTTTGTACCGCAGTTCTTGCCACCTTCGCCTTTAAGCTGGCTAGGTTATCTAGGTGCGATCGCTGTTGTATTAGGCTCGATGGTGATTTCCCTTGGTGCAAACCGTCAAATTCAGTGATTTTTATGGCTTTAGGAATACCAGCGTTGCAAACATGGCTAAATCCCAAAAGGTTAGCCATTATCGAAGCTTGCCTAATTGGTTTAGTGGCAGGCTTAGCAGCCGTAGTGCTCAGACTGGGCATTGGTTGGCTAGGAGGATGGCGCGTCCATATTGCCCAAGAAATGCCTGCTTGGATTGCATTACCTTTGATTGGGCTAACTGGGGGATTTCTATCGGGATTCTTGATTGAAAAATTTGCTACGGAGGCTTCAGGGAGTGGCATTCCCCAAGTTAAGGCGGCTCTTGGATATATCCCAGTGGCACTGAATTTTCGAGTGGCACTTGTGAAGTTAGCTAGCACGGTTTTATCTCTTGGTTCAGGCTTAGCCCTTGGTCGGCAGGGTCCTACAGTGCAAATTGGGGCAGCGATCGCAGGACAGGTCAGCCAATGGATTCCCAACTCGCCCGAATATCAGCGTCAACTGATCGCCGCAGGAGCTGCCGCAGGACTCGCCGCAGGATTTAATGCACCGATCGCAGGGGTGCTATTTGTGATCGAAGAATTGCTGCATGATGTTTCTAGCTTGACTTTGGGAACAGCAATTCTTGCCTCATTTATTGGCGGCGTAGTTTCACGAATCTTGACGGGTCAGGGATTAAGCCCAACCATTCCACAAGTACAGTTCTCGGCTCAAGAGATTCCATTTTTGCTATTGCTGGGGATATTAGTTGGTTGGTTTGCGGCTCTGTTTAACAACAGCGTGATTAACGTGACCAGATGGAATCGCCAAACCTTTCGGATGGGATTATCATGGCGGATTGCGATCGCTGGTTGTTTTTCGGGAATCGCGATCGCCATGCTACCAATGGACTTTCGTGATAGTTCTGGCTTACAGCTATTTTTAGCGATGGGGCAATCAGACTGGCAGATTACGGCAGGAGCTTTTGTAGTGCGCTTTATCCTGACTCTGATTGCTTGTAGTGCGGAGACTCCGGGGGGCTTATTTGTACCGAGTTTGATTTTAGGGGCAGCATTAGGTTCATTGGTGGGGAATTTAGAGCATTCTTTCTTAGGCATTGGAACCCTTGCAACCTATTCTCTTTCGGGAATGGGCGCATTTTTTGGGGCAGTGGCAAAGGTTCCCATTACTGCATTTGTGATTGTGTTTGAGATCACGATGGATTTTAATATCATCTTGCCATTGATGATTACGAGCGTCGTTGCCTATCTCTGTGCTGAGAAATATGCACCCAACTCTTTGTATACGCGCTTATTGGAACTCAAGGGGATTTACTTACAAACAGAAATTGTCACCGAGGGACTATGGGATGGAATGCGGGCGTTAGATGTGATGCAGCGTCAAGTGGAGGCTTTGCCTGAACAAATGAGTATCGATGAGGCAATACAGTTTTTTGGGCGATCACGTCATCGTGGCTTTCCTGTAGTAGCTGATGACGAATTAGTAGGCATCATCACGCAAATAGATTTGGGCAAAGTGAGCGAGAGAAAGCTATCGGGTGATATGCAGATTTCACAAATTATGACCACCAAACCGATTACCGTTAGTCCAGATGAAAGTCTCTCTCAAGTTCTTTATTTGCTTTCCTATTACAAGTTGTCCCGCTTGCCAGTGGTTGATCGCCATAAAATGGTAGGAATTATCACTCGCAGTGATATTCTCCGCGCTCAAGCTAAGCGCTTACGGGGAGTCAGTCCTCAAACTACAAAGCCTTCCTATCTGGTTTATCAGCGACGTGGTACTGCCACAGGCAAAGGAAGATTGCTCTTGCCCTTAAGCAATCCTCAGACCGCGCCCTACTTAATTGAAATTGGGTTAGCGATCGCTGAGGCACGTAACTACGAATTAGAATGTCTGCATATAATTACTCTCGCACCCCATCTATCTCTATCGGAGACTTCCATTGATTTAAATCCGAGTTTGGAACTTTTTCAAACGGCTACGGTGTCGGCGGAATTAAAACAGGTGTCTCTGCATACACAGGTGCGAGTTGCCCATGATATCAGTCAAGTTATTTTAGAAGTCGCTGGCGATCGCGATAATGATCTGCTAGTAATTGGCTGGCAAGGAAAGTCCTTATCCGCTGAGCGAATTATTGGTGATATCGTGGATACAGTGGTACAGCAGATAAATTGTGATGTGATGCTAGTAAAATTCAGCGATCACCTCCAAAAATTTAATCCCTTTAAACAGGAATTTAAAAAGCCGAATATTTCTTTTAATCGTTGGTTGATTCTCATCTCTGGTGGTTCCAACACCGAAAATGTATTATGCATCCTTCCTGCATTAATTCATCTTTCTCCTTATCCCGAAATTTATCTCTGTCAAGTATTTTCGCCCCATGACAAAGATTATGAATCGAGTCAACTTGAAAAGTGTGCTGATGCACTCTACAAATCTCTACGATTTTCCGTTGGTAAGATTTCCGTTTGTGCGAAATCAGTTGCTGATGCCGTCGTAGACCTAGCCAATCAACAACGCAGTGATGTGATCATGCTTGGTGCAAGTCATGAAGGTTTTTTGCAACAGATGATTCATGGCAATATTCCTGAATCGATTGCTCGCAATAGTGATAGGACTATTATTATTTTTCGGAAAAAGATTTGATTAAATCCACAATTTGGGCGATCGCACGATTATCCTTGCTTTGGCTCATATTTTGAATATATTCATCACGACGCTGATCTAAATCAGCGATCGCATTTAATAAACTCTCACTGGTTAAATCTTCTTCAAAGAGAACGGCACTATAGCCACGTGATTGAAAAGACTTTGCATTCAAAATCTGATCACCACGACTGGATAGTTTTGAAAGGGGAATTAATAAATTCGGCTTGCGTAAAGTTAGAAACTCAAATATGGCATTAGCGCCCGATCTAGATACCACTAAATCCGCCATTGCCAAAACATCCGCCAACTCCATTCCTAAATATTCAAATTGACAATAGCGCGGATAATCTTTGAGATTAGGATCAAGATGTCCCTTGCCACAGGCATGAACTACTTGATACTTTTGCGTAAGTATATCCAAAATCGATCGCACCACCAAATTAATTTTGGCAGAACCAGTACTACCACCCACGACAAATAGAACTGGTAAGTCTCCGTAAATGCCACAAAAAGCTCTTCCTCGATCAGCCTTGCCATTGCGAATATCAGGGCGGATCGGCAATCCTGTATGCTGCACTTTAGAGCCATATTTTGCTAAGTTCTTAGCAGTTTCAGGGAAAGTAACGCAGACCTTAGTGGCAAATGGAAGTGAGAGTCGATTAGCTAAACCTGAAGAAAAATCGGATTCATGGATAATTACAGGAATCCGTTGCAACCAACTCGCTAAAATCACAGGCACTGTCACAAAGCCGCCCTTAGAAAACACAACTTGAGGCTTAATTTTGGCGATCGCCCCGTAAGCATCAAATATGCCTTTAATCACTTTGAAAGGATCGATGAAGTTCTGCCAAGAAAAATAACGACGCAATTTCCCTGAAGAGATGCCGTAGTAGGGAAGTCCCACCTCTGCAACAAGCTGCTTCTCAAGCCCATTACTAGAGCCGATATAAAAAATTTCCCAATTATCGGCTGTAAGGGCAGGAATTAAAGCAAGATTGGGGCTAACGTGACCAGCAGTACCACCACCAGTTAATACAATTTTATGCTTCTTTAATGACTGTAAATCCGGCGATTGTAGATTCAGTTGGTTGTCGTTTTGATTAGTTGTGCCCACAGTTATTACAGGTCTCTAGATATTTTGATACGAAGTATACTTAGTACCTCGTTGCAAGTATTGTAACGATTTCATGTCGATTGTCCAACATTTTGCAAAGTATCCCTGAACTTAAAGAAGAATTATCTTAATACTTTAGGGATTTATCATAGACGATCTATGGCGATCTATTAAGTAGCTCTACTTAATTAAAACCCAAACCAGAATTTTGTTCCGTCCGCTAAGCGGGCGGAACAAAATTCTGGGTTTTTAGTTTACTTATGTTTAGCTACTTATATGAAAATTAATAATACAGCTGCCGTCTCTTGTAACCCCAAAAAAGAATAGCGGTGCTTTCTACCAACATTCTCTCTCTTTATAATACACTGGATAATAGCTATATTTTTAGCTGAGGATTTAGTCTATCCTCATATTTTAGAACTATGAGATTTTAGAATATGCAGCAAGTCTGGCACGCTTTTAAAAAGCCAATTCGCAATAGCCTAAAGTATGCAAAATCTCTAGCTAAGGGATATCCTTTTTACTATGCTAGACAGCAAAATCAATATGATACAGATCAGTATCCTCATAAATGGATAGAAACTAGTAATCCAATTCCTGATCGAGGTACGGCAGAAATTAGAGCTAATCGAATTTGGAACCTCCAACTAGCTGCTCAAAGAATTGATGGACTGAACCTTGCTCCTAATAAGATCTTCAGCTTTAGCGATCGCGTTGGTAATCCTAGCAAATCCAATGGATTTCGAGATGCTCCAGTGTTTGTGCGTGGGCGAGTGCTTACTGATGTAGGTGGTGGCTTATGTTTAGTTGCTACCAATATTTTTAATACATTGCTTTATGCTGGCTGTCAGGTTTTAGAAAGACATTGCCATAGCATCGATGCCTATGGAGAATCAAGGTTTTACACATTGGGGCAAGATGCTGCCGTAGCTTATGGTTACAAAGACTTAATAGTTCGTAATCATAGTTCCATCCCCTTACAACTAAGATTTCGCGTATTAGAACAAGATGGCAAAGTTGAATCTAGCCTATGGGGTTCTACACCAAAACCTTGGCAAGTTAAAGTTGAGTCTCAGATTATTGATCAGATCCATCTTCCCGATCCTCAATATCTATCGGGTTGGGTGGTGCAAACTTCGCGCTACATCAAACATGAGTTAGAGCCATCATCTGTATGGCAGCTTGATTATCAAGCTATGAGCCATTATCAGCCCTATTTCAAGACTTAAGATGAGGAGTGGCGCAACATCCTCATCTTAGTTTCTTTATGCCAAGTCGAAAACGAGGATTTCGGCATTACCTTGACTAATAATTTTCAAATCGCCAGCTTGATCGCTAGAAATTGCATCGCCATCATGGAGCAAGCGATCGCTAACTAACACATTCCCTCTTGCTACCTGTATCCATGCATAGCGGTTAGGATTGACACTATGCGTTACCTCTGCACCATCTTCGATGATTGATGCATATATGTAGGCATTTTGATGAATCTTCACAGAGCGATCACGTCCATCAGGAGAGGCAATCAGTCTTAACTGATTTAACTTCTCTTCCTGAGAGAAGGAAACCTGCTCATAGCTGGGTGTGATATCTCGTTGATTAGGCAAAATCCAGATTTGCAATAAATGGGCAGTTTCTGTCGCTGAAAGATTAAACTCACTATGGGTAATTCCACTACCTGCACTCATTCTTTGCACATCACCAACATGAATTATTGAACCATTGCCCATGCTGTCCTTATGTTCTAATGCTCCATCTAGCATATAGGTAATGATTTCCATATCACGATGGGGATGCGTGCCAAATCCCCTACCACCTGCAATTAGATCTTGATTAATTACGCGTAGTGAACGAAACGCCATATGCTGCGGATCGTAGTAATTTGCAAAAGAGAAGGTGTGATAGCTATCGAGCCACCCATGATTAGCATGTCCTCTTTCTTCTGATTTGCGAATAGTAAGCATATGTTCTCTACTAGTTGATTTGTCAGAGCCGCATTGTGGTCACGATCTATTACTGTACCACAATGCCCACAGCGATGACTGATGTTACGTGGAACAAATATCACCCTCACCCCCCCTGCCCCCTCTCCCTTGATGGGAGAGGGGGAGCTAGACTAATTTCTTGTTCCCCTCTCCCTTAATGGGAGAGGGGCTAGGGGTGAGGGTCTTAGAAACTTCCACGTAACATCAGTGATGAGTAAGCTGACTCAATATTTTGACAACTTGCTTACGGCGGTTTGAGCAGTTTTGGCTTGTGTATTGAGACCGCACTGCAACCGTTACCTTACCAAACACCTTGACAAGATACTCAACCCAATCACGAAACATAGACCAGATTGCATCACTACTCGACTTAAGCTGATGCTCTGACTTTCTATGATGACGTGGATTTTCAATAGTTTGACCATTACTACAGCAGTCCTAAATCTTTTATAGATTTTTGGGTTTGTGGAAGCGCACCCCTTCAGGGTGCGCTTCCACAAACCATTTAAGATTGCTATATAAGTGTAGATGTAACTTAGACCAACATCTAGACCGATAGTAGTTTTTGATGGTTCAACTTCTTCCCGTCTATCAACATCAACACAAAATTGAACATAGTAACCATCAGCCCGTTTTTCTAGTCTGATACGTTTAATCTGCTCAATCTGATAGAAGTTAAAGTCACGCGAACCGATTAGTTTGAGATTGTAGAATCGCAGCATCAATGAGTGCGTAATGTTCTGTTTTGCTTTTTAGTTTTACCTCTAGGACTAACATGGATTTGTAAAATCCTATGCAGTATGCTATGGCATCTAAGAACAGGAAAAGAGACTGGTAAGACACTCTCAGCAAGGACTTAAGGATATTAATCTAAAATCTTTGCCTAGTAATGATTTCGGAGTATTTTGGTATTGTATTTTTAATTTTTTTGTCCTGTAATTGGAATTTTGCATCAATACTCATTTTTCAAAAACCTGAAAGATCTATTATTACTTCCTCTACAGATGCATAGACACAATAGCAAAGCCACAAGTCAACATCGCAAAATCAGAGGGTGCGTCAACTACCTCAGATGTCTCCGTGAAGACCGATTTTTTTGGAAACGTATGATAAAAGTAAAAGGCTGACCTTAATCAAGTTTAACTAATCCATTGAGTTTGCATCTATGACGAACCTGATCGAATTCGGAACTGCTAGCAACAAAGTACGCGCAGTCTACGATGATATTCGCGCCACCCGCCAAACTGAATACATCAACAATTTCTGGAAAGCTCTTGCCAATTATCCACCCACTTTCTGTCGTACATGGGCAACCCTCAAGGAAGTCATAGGCGGTGAAGGTGATATTGATCCCTTAACAAGGGAATTGATTTACATCGCTGTTAGCGTCACCAATGGCTATGAATAGCGTATTGCGTCTCATACCACCGCCGCCCGTGCTAAAGGATTGGTCGAAAAAGTATGCGGTGAATTACTATTGATCGTCGCAACCGCAAATGCCACTAATCGCCTTGTGACTGGCTATCAAATTCCCGTCGATGAGCAATTCAAAATCTAATGACAGCAATTTTATTCGATCTCGATGGAACTCTTACTGATCCGAAGATTGGTATTACGACCTGCATTCAATATGCGATCGCCCAACTTGGCATGGAACCACCAGCTACCGATGAATTGCTGTGGTGTATTGGTCCACCATTGAGCGCAAGTTTTGCAAAACTTCTAGATACCGAAGTTAAGGCTTTGATTAATCAAGCAATTTCTTTATATCGCGATCGCTTTTCAACGATTGGCTTATTTGAAAATGAGCTTTATCCAGAAATCCCCGAAGTAATAGTCTCCATGCGTGCAGAAGGCTATCAAACCTATGTAGCAACTTCTAAACCATATATATATGCGAAGCGGATTATCGAGCATTTTCAGTTATCCGCTCTCTTTGATGGCATTTATGGCAGTGAATTAGACGGCACACGCAGCATGAAAGGTGAATTGATTCGCCATGTTTTGCAAACAGAAAACCTTGATGCAAAAGCAACTGTGATGATCGGCGATCGCTGCCATGATGTGATTGGCGCAAAGCAGAATCAAGTTTTTGTGATCGGAGTCACCTATGGCTATGGCTCCATAGAAGAGTTAAAAAAACATGGTGCTGATGTTATTGCTCATTCTCCCAAAGATATCCTTCCATTGATTTCCCTCAAATCATAAATTCCTTAATTCTTAAGACTTACGCAAACCGAACGAATTTATTAGGCTTGAGTTAGATGTGGTGCGGACGAAGCCCGCACCACATCTAACTCAAGCCTAATTCCTAATTCTCTATGAATGAATTATTATCTAGTCTCAATCCCAATCTAGTCCAACAACTAGACTTCTATTATTGATTGGATCGCGTTTTGAGGCGATCGCCATCAATGTTATTCCATTTCTGCGCCGAGTTAATAGCTTTGCTCTTATCTTGGGTTTAACTTCATCCCTCGCATTGCAATTTAATAGCCTAATCGTCTTAGCCAAAAGCGGCATTGTTTTGGCGATCGCCATTTTTATCATCTTCTTTACAGGTTATAGTTCTCTTTCTGTTGCCCTTGCATTACCTGAAGATGGGAAAGTAATCGCCTGTGATGTGAGCGAAGAATATACCAGCATTGCTAGACGCTATTGGGAAAAGGCAGAAGTTGCTCATAAAATTGATTTGTATATCGCACCTGCAATTCAGACCCTCGATCGCATACTTGCCGAAGGTCAAGCAAACACCTTTGATTTTGCCTTCATTGATGCCGATAAAGAGAATTATGATGGCTACTACGAGCGATCGCTACAGTTAGTGCGGAAAGGTGGTTTAATTGCGATCGATAATGTTTTGTGGAGTGGACGAGTAATTGATCCAGAGTTTCAAGATGCTGACACTTTAGCAATTCACGCCCTCAATGAGAAGTTACATCAAGATCAAAGGATTTCTCTATCGCTATTGCCCGTTTCCGACGGTTTGACCCTTGCTTTAAAGCTTTAGATTTTAACGAAATTAGGACTTACGCAATATCCCTGAAATAAATTACGGGCTGAAAGCTTAAACCTGTTAAAAAAGTTTGATTAAAGATGTTCTTGAGTTCTTGTTTATTTTGCATAAGTCCTAATTATTTTGGATATTAATTATCCCTTAGTCACAATGCGATCATCAAAGACAAAGCATTCTCCTTCCCAGAGGCTTTCTTCGGTAGTAACTTCTGCTAAATATTTGAGAATGCCCCCTTTGAGATGGTAAACCTGATCAAATCCTTGAGACAACATATAGGCACTTGCCTTCTCACAACGGATGCCCCCTGTGCAGAACATGGCAATTTTTTGCTGCTTGTTAGTACTTAAATTTTCCTCGACATACTTGGGGAAATCATGAAAAAAGTCGATATTAGGATTGATCGCTCCTTTAAAAGTACCAAATTCCACTTCGTAAATGTTGCGCGTATCAATAACGATAACTTCAGGATCAGAAATTAATACATTCCAATTCTTTGGATCGACGTAGGTTCCAACCTCTTTACTAGGATCGATCCCAAACACTGCAAATTTTACTAATTCTTTTTTGAGTTTTACTCGCAATTTGTTATAGGGAATGACATCACAGTAAGTTTCTTTATGTTCCAAATTTTGTAAACGCGGATCGGAACGCAGATAACTTAACAGAGAGTCAATTCCTTCTCGACTACCTGCAATGGTGGAATTAATTCCTTCCTGTGCTAATAAAATTACCCCTTTAAGTTCGTGGCGATCGCCAAAATCCTTAATTGGTGTTCGCATTTCCTGATAATCTACTAATTTGGCAAAATGATAGAAAGTTGCCACGACAAATTGATTTCTGCCTGAATTCTGCTTTAGATAGTTGCTTAGATACTTTTCCATCGAAAAATTAGTGAGCTTTTGACCTCGGCAGGATATTTGCTGCTCTTTCACTATGGCAAATCCACGACTCTTAAAAAATGCTCTCGCTGTAATGCTAACTTCCACAAATAAGCGTTCTATTTTCAGTTCTAGAGCCTTTGCCTCGATCACTCGATATAGTCGCGTCCCTACCCCACGGCGCTGATAGTCCTTATGACAAAAGAAACAGTCAATATGACCATTGGCTTCTAACTGGGCAAAACCAATAATTTCGTCATTCTCTTCAGCAACATAGGTAAAACTATTCGTGCAGTCTTCTGTCCATTTGGTGAAATGGAGGTCATCAGGAGCCCAATCTCCTACCTGTGCAAGGGAATAGTCACGAATATTCACCTCATGCACAGTATTATGAAATAGCTGAGCGATGCGATCGCTATCTTGGAATTTGAACAATCGAATTAACATTAATTTACACTCTCACGAGAGATGCTGTTTCAGGATCATAGCGAAATTGGTTAAGATTAATTTCTTTGATTTTTGTAATCACAGTCTCGACGACTTCAAAATGGGCAAGAAACTATTTTCGAGGCTTTACAGGTATGCTAGATTGGGCTTGAAATGGAAGCGCAGCAATTATGCAATGTAATTGTGTTGTGGGCGCGAAGCGCCCGCAGCACAATTACTAAAATATTTCTTTGCAGCACTACCTAAAAATGATCGCTAGGATTTCTTCACAAAAACTAACTCCTCAGCCGTGAAGTCTTCAAAGTTAGCTTGTTGACTGGCTAATATCTCGACCGTGGCATCAGCAATGTCGTTGTTTGCCGCAGCGCGATCGCGTAAACGTTGCTCTAAAACTGCCACAGGCGCAGTGCAGTAGATGATTTCTACGGGGATGTTTTGAGCTTGGGCAGCAGCGATCGCTTGACTGCGTAGACTAATGCGATCATATTTAGCATCGAGAATCACCGTAAAGCCTTTACTAGCTAATAGAGAACCTAACTCAGCTAATCTGCTATAGGTTTTTGCAGTCATTTCTGGCGAGTAAATATCATCACTGCCACGCTCCATTAAACCAATGCCTGCAATCTGTTTACGGATAGCATCTGATCGCAGATAAATGGCATCTTGCTCAGAGGCGATCGCTCTAGCGGTTGTACTTTTACCAGAGCCAGATACACCTGACATGATGATTACTTTGCCCTGTTTAGGTTGTGTATATTCCCAAGCAAGTTTGTAATATGCCGCTGCTTCCGTTTGAGCAGCCGCCTTTACATCCGCAGGAATATTGGAATCATCGAGGAGGAACGATGTCACTTTGGCACGAATATAGGCTCTCATGCTGCAATGTAGTGGTAGCAGCACTGCTCCTTCATAATCCCCCGTTCGCTCTAAATAGATATTTAGAAAAATATTAGCGAGATCCCTTCTGCCACGAAATTGTAAATCCATTAACAGAAAAGCAGCATCGTAGAGTACATCACTATTACGGAATGGCTCATTAAATTCAATACAATCAAAAATTTGGATTTTGTCCTGATAGAGACAGATATTTTTTAAGTGGACATCACCATGACACTCGCGAACTTTACCCTTAGCAATGCGATCGCTAAATAAATCAGCATTTTCAGCAAAGAAATTTTCCGTATAGGTTCGGGTTTGTGCTAGCTGTTCTTCGGTTTGAGCAATGCCAATGTATTTCTCAGTAGAAGCATAGTTGTCATTTGCCACAGCCCGAACTGCTTCGGCTGTCCCAAAAGTATTGATATAGTCATTAGTCGCCGCCTGTTGATGAAATGCTGCTAGCTGCTCACCAATTTGTTTTACATGGTCAGCCGTCAAACGCCCCGATGCAAACATCTCAATTAATAAATCATCCTGTGGAAATTCTGGCATCAAGATCGCATATTCCACAGGTAGACCTGTGCCTGTTTGATCAAAGCGATATTTACCATCGGTTTCGACAATCGATAGAACAGAAAGATAAAGCTCAGGTGCAAGACGACGGTTGAGCCGTAGTTCTTCCTCACAGAAATATTTACGCTTTTCTAAGGTAGAAAAATCTAAGAAACCAAAATTCATCGGTTTCTTGACCTTATAGGCATAGCTTCCTGTGAGCAATATAAAAGAAATATGGGTTTGCAAAAGCTGGATTGGCTTGGTGACAGGATGATCGTAAAACTCAGGCGAGAGCATCTGCTCAATGATTGGCGGTAATGACATAGATAAGTAGTTAATGGATGTGTAAATAATATAAGGCTTGCCAAGCAAGCCTTATATCAGGTGATGGTGGTGTGTTATGCCTAGATTAACTAGATTAATCTTTAGCACAGACTAACTAGGCTTTTTATAGCGTGTTAGCCAAGTGAAGAACAAAATTGGCAGTGAAATTGCAACTAATGACTCTGCCCAAAAAAAAGATAGAAAATCGCTTAAACTACCAGGGGGAGGAACATTAGGCTGAAGATTGCGTACAGCGGGCAGAGCAAACAACATAGCCGCATTCAGCGTAAACATCCCAAATTCTATGGGACGTGGCTGCCAAACCATTACCATTACCATGACGAAGACGACTAAACCAATCATCCACATGGCTATCATTATGAAGATCGCAAAAGACTTAGTGATCACTGATCGCGATACATTAATACGCAATCCGATATAGCTATCCGAAGATTCAAATTCAGTTTTAGGAATATAATCAGCATCAATGTTATAACCCGTGATCGCACCATGGAAATGAACTAACATCGGAATCTCTTCTTTCTCATCCTTAGGATTCGAGAAAAATAGATAGAGATTAGAACTATGGGCATCAAAGGGATAATCACTTACTTTACCACTGGCTAAGGAGATAGTGCCAGTTACTGGATCGGGAATCCGATTTTTCTCAAGGGTAACTTCAGCCTTTCCCGATTCAATTCCTGTAAAAAATTTCAAATCCTTGCTGAGACGCTCTTCTTTTGCAGCGTATGTTCCCTCTGGTAAAGATGCAAAACGAAAATTTAGTTCACCTTTAACTGGATCAACTCCCAGTAAAGTAACAGTAACTTCCATTCGATTTGGTTCTTTTTCATCACCAAAGGTCAAATTTGCCGATCTCTGAGTACGGTCATTTTGGTAGAAGTAAAGTGCTCCTGAAAATGCTCCGATAAATAGCGCTAAAAAGATCAAGGTTATGATAATACGCTTGATCAGAAGCTTACGAGTGGTATCTGCCATGTTATTTCATCTAGATATTATTACTGATGTTACGTGGAAGTTTCTAAGACCCTCACCCCTAGCCCCTCTCCCATTAAGGGAGAGGGGAACAAGAAATTAGTCTAGCTCCCCCTCTCCCATCAAGGGAGAGGGGGCAGGGGGGTGAGGGT
>Ga0209972_10000967_pt1 | contig 26890 bp, 18 predicted proteins | sample NOAtaG_7_FD_187302 | JGI IMG/M metagenome (GOLD analysis project Ga0209972, IMG submission 187302) | Freshwater lake microbial communities from Lake Erie, under a cyanobacterial bloom - NOAA_Erie_Diel1S_2200h metaG (SPAdes) (version 2) | ecosystem: Environmental > Aquatic > Freshwater > Lake ...
AAAGATACGGTCCCAGCGGGCCGCCATTTCGCCCTGTCCGGCTGTGACTTCTGCCAATGCCTGGCGTGCACTGAGTCCTTTTTGCTCATCAGACTGTGACAGGCCGACTGCTGAGAGAGCTGCTGTTGCTGTCAGTGGCAGTGATCGGCCACCAATGAAAAGGGACAGCCCGCGGCAGGCATGCTGCCACAGGCTGTCCCTGATTTCAGAGTCATCATGCGTCGTCTGCGACTGCAGCGGGGACGCTATTTTTTTTTAGCCCCATTCTTGAGCTGGATGCCACCGGCTGCAGGTGCAGCGGGAGTTGCAGGAACAGCCGGGACGGAGAACATACCGCCACCCATGCCGCCCATGCCACCACCGCCCATACCACCCATGCCGCCGCCACCCATCCCGCCCATGCCTCCCATGCCGCCACCCATGCCACCCATACCACCACCGCCCATGCCGCCCATGCCGCCGCCCATACCGCCACCCATGCCGGGCTGAGTAATTACGACGAGATCCGCAACGTCATAGATCCGAGTGACCAGGTTCTCTTCACTTTCGGCTGTGGCGACCGTGGTCACCATCATGACTTCGTTCTTGATCATGACCGTCAGTTCGTTGTCCTTCACCTTGGCGAAGATCAGCTCAAGGGCATTTCGCATGGTGATCCCGGCAAGGTCAACGTCGGCCACCTGAGTGTCGTCCAGGAACGTTGGCTTTTCGCCAAGATCCGGATCGGACTCATCCAGGATAATTCGCATCGTGTAGGGACCTTCGGCCGTATAGGCGTCAGCGATGAATCGCAGGATTTCGCCGAGCGAGTTGTCGCCGGGGTATGACAGTGCACGCGGCAGTGGCTCGTCAAGCTTCTTTTCCAGCCACTCTTCCACCGGCTTGATGGATCGCAGCGAGAGCGACTTGTATTTTTCTTTACGCTTGATCGAGAGGGCACGCCACACGTCGGCCGGCGGATACTGGACCGGCGGTTCATCGGGGAACGGCACGTGCGAAAGTTCGACCTGGTACAGAGTCTCGAGGAAGCGGTCATTTCGCAGGCTGACGAGATCGTAGGCCTTCTGAAGCTGACCGGAAGCTTCGGACATGACCATGGCGGCAGTGGCCGTGCCGTTGCCTGGTTCGTCGCGAAGGGCTTCGCGGGAGACCGCTTCGGCATCTTCGTAGGCATTGACGTCGCCCCGGCGAGCACGTTCCAGCAGGCCACGCACCTGGTCGATCAGAGTCCGCAGACGCTGCTCTTCGAGGTTGACCTGAGCCAGGCGTTCACGCTGGGCTTCGAGGTTGGCACGAGCTTCAGAGAGCTGCTGCTGACGAATTTCGTTGGTCTGGCGGGCAGAGTCGACCTGGGTGTAGGCCGCCACAATGCGACGCTCCAGCTCCTGTCGCTTTTCCGGAGCAATTTCGCGGGAGGAGCGAACGGCTTCCAGAACGTCCTTCAGCAGAGTAATGGCGTATTCAGGCTGCTGAGCCGCGACGCGATCGGCTTCTGCGATGGCCGCATTGACCGACTGTACCATCCGCTGCGTCAGGATCTCGCTGCGAGTTTCTGTTTTGCTGAGAGCATCGCCTTCGTCCACGCCGGGAGCACCCAGACGGTCGGCCTTGCCCGTTTCATCCTGCAGCTCTGCGGCCAGTGCTGTCAGGCGGACATTGCCGGAATCCAGCAGCTGAGCCTGGGTGACGATTTCGCGAGCCTGCTGCTTCTGACCCTGACGGCTGAGTGCTTCAGCGGCAGCGATGCTGTCGTTGATCAGAGTCCCCAGGTCGCCGGCCGCTGTGGTCAACCCTGCCAGGCCGAGGTAGGGCGAGTCCAGTCCCTGAGACTGCTGTGACTTGCGAGTCAGAGCACTGATGGCGCTGCCACCCTGGCGTGAATCACTGCGTGAAACTTTCCAGGTCCGGGGGAGACCGTTGACAGTTCCGGTGACTTCCAGCACCGCCGGCATCTGGCCAGCACCGTAAATCACGGTGTGACGACTGCTGCGGAGTGCCACTGTGGCCGGGGCCGACAGGCTGAGATCAGCAGATGCCGAACGCAGGTCGCGAACCAGCACCGGTGCCTGCTGAAGTTCGCTGATCATCCCGGTGACGACTGAGGACAGATCATCGGACTGCAGCTGCTGCAGTGAACCGCCGGTGTGATTGGCGAGCACACCGGACAGGTGAGCATCAACGCGAGGGCCCAGCAGCATGGCATGGAAGGCTGCGCCGCTGGTCTGAAGTTCATTCACCAGACCTGCCAGGTCGGAGCCGGAGAGCATATCGCCGGTGCTCATGCCATCACCGATATAGGCGACAGACACGGCCGTTTCCGACACACCCTGCAGCGAGCTGCGGAGTGCGGCGGCCAGGTCCGTGGCACCCAGCGGAGTGCGGAGGGACAGTCGCTGCAGTGCGGCGGACAGTTCCGGTGCATCCGGGCTGACAAACTCCGGCGTCAGGACAGACACCGACGAATCGGCAGCGACCAGCTTCACCTTGCTGTCCTGAGGCAGACCCTGCAGAACAGCCTGCACTGCCTGCAGTGTTCGCTGCCGGTAGATGCCGGCCTGACTGGCGGAGGTGTCCACCAGAACGATGTGTCGATTGACGGTGACGGCCGGTGCGGACAGTCGCAGGGCGATGGCCATGTGCTGCCGGTCGGCAGTGGTCAGCACAACGGCATCCGGCGCGGCCGAAGCGTTGGACGAGCCGTTGTCCGAGGCCCAGGCAGTGCCACACAGAGTGGACACACCCAGCCCCAGGGAAGCCAGTGAAATTGAACGCAGTGAGCCAGCGAGTCGCCGCATGTGAATTCCCCATGAAGGTGCTGCGGATGCAGACCAACCCAATTCGCCAGATGCAAAACCAGAGATCAGGCCGGATGCCGGAAACCTGATGCAGTCTAAACCAGTCTTCGGATGCCACCGAAAACAATTTCCGTCAAAACCGGCAAAAGTCGCTGACAGCCACAGAGTTTTGCGGAAAGGCCGTTTGATACGGCTGAACCCGAAAACTTCCACGCACCGCCGCCGGCATTGCAGCAGTGCAGAAGGTGCAGTCAGAGAATTTGTCCGAGAACTGTGCAGTCTTCCCAGATCTTCCAGTTCTCCGGGTTCGATTGCAACAAAAACCTGCGGATCTGTTGCGATTTGAGCCCATAAAGCAGAACCAGTCGGTTCGTCAGTCGACTGCCAGCCCGGCAGTTCGGAATGGAAGCTGCCGAGAAACCGGTTGACACAGTAAAACGCGGGCCGTTTGCAACGTCCGTTCACTTTCCGTGAATTCTGCCGATTTTTTCGACGATAACTCCTGCGACCGGCTTTTGGGGGGCCGAGAAAATCGCACATCCGGCCGGATGCCGCGGGGGGTGGATCTTATGGCGCGGCATTCCGGCCCTGCTGTTCCGCAGGTTGCCTGGCTGGCATTGAGCCTGTTTGGACTGGGCCTGACACTGGTCGCCAGTGTCCGGGCGATCGACAGGACCAGTGCGGTGCAGGGCACCGAAAATCGCACCGAAAACGTCGTCGCGGAAGTCGCCGACTGCAAAACAGCAGCATTTCCCGGCCGCGCGAAGCATTGCAGGCTGGCCCCGGGGGATGTCGTTTGCCTCGTGTCCGAAGATTTCCTGGGGTCTGGGCACCTGTTCAAAGTTCAGGCACGGCGGTGTGATCGGGTGGAGTCCGGCGGGGCTGATCCGGGCGAATTCGGGATGGCGGACATTGCGGGGTTGTCGCAAGGCGTCAGGACAGTCGGCAGCGGGTCGCGCACTGTCGTGGCTGCTGCCGGGGATGTGGCTGCCGGGGATGCGGCTGCCGGGGATGCGGCCGAGGTGGTGGAATTACCCAGTCGGCGACTGTTTCAGTTGCCGCGGATGTCATTTGATCGTGCGGCGACGGTTTTGTCGGAGTGTGAGCTGGCGGGATCGGTTGGTGGTGCGGGAGTTTACTGTGAAGGTTCGGCGCGGCTGTCGGCTGAGCGACTGCGGGGGCGGATGGCAAGTTTTCTGGCGTCCGGGTTGCTGGGTTGTGTTGAGGGTGTGCTGGGGCCGGTGCTGGATGTGGACGGCAGTGGCGGTTTAACGGTGGTGGTGGGTGATCTGGATCCGGCGGGTGAGTCGGGTGAGTTTCCGTTTTGGGGTTGTGTGCGGGAGACTGATTTTCTGGGTGGCGATTCGGGTCCGGGTGGTGACATTCTGTATCTGGATTCCGGGGTATCGGAGATTTCGGAATCGGAGTGGCGGTCGTTGCTGGTGCATGAGCTGGCGCATGCGGCCTGTTTCTCACGGTTGCTGGAGCGGCGTCTGGCGGGCCTGTCGGATTTGCAGGTACCGCGCTGGTTTCACGAGGCTTTGGCGCATCTGGTGGAGTCTGAGTTTGTTGGCGAGAGTGAATTATCGAAGCGGCGTTTGGAGGCTTTTCGGGTGGATCCCGGGATAGCTCCGGTGGTCGTCAATCTGCAGCAGATGACGTGGGGTGCCAGTCGTCGTGGTCCGCGGGCATCTGCCAGTCGTTTTTTGCGGGCGGGTGTTGACGGGGAGTTGCTGCGGTCAGGAGCACTGGCGGGGGTTTTCCGGGAATCGGCCTGTTTCGAGGACCTGTTGAGCCGTCTGCTGGGCGGTGCAACTGAGCCTGTATTGCGGCGCTGGGCGGCGAGTGAGGTGCGGGCGATGCTGGCGACCGGTCCGCACCTGATACCGCAGTTGTCGGCGGACTGTGTGACGGAGCGGCGGGTGCTGGGAACGGCGTTCGTGGTTTGGCGAGCCGGATCTGAGGGACTGGACGTCACGGTGGAAGCCGGCGATGATTCCGACTGGACCCTGACGGTGATTCGGCCATAATGCCCGGTCCTGCGTTTGATTTCGGGCCCTGATTGGCGGTCTTTTCTCAGCATGTCAGCATCGTTTTCCTTTCATCTGGACGCCGTTGATCCGGGGACCGCTGGTCGTGCGGGTCGCTGGCAGACTCCGCATGGCACCGTGCAGACTCCGGCATTTATGCCCGTGGGGACTTTGGCGACAGTCAAGGGTTTGCTGCCATCGCAGTTGCGTGCCGCAGGTGCTCAGATGGTGCTGGCGAACACGTATCATCTGGCGTTGCGGCCTGGAGAAAAGACGGTGGCCGAGCATGGAGGCCTGCATCGGTTCATGGACTGGGATGGTCCGATTCTGACGGACAGCGGCGGGTTTCAGGTATTCAGTCTGGCGGGGATGCGAAAGCTGACTGACGACAAGGTTGTGTTTCGTTCGCATATTGACGGGGCCCTGCTGGAGCTGACTCCGGAGCGCGCGGTGGAGATTCAGGAGGCTCTGGGTGCGGACTGCATCATGTGTCTGGACGAGTGTCCTCCTTCAGGTGAGAGTGTGCCGAAGATTCAGCAGGCCGTGGATCGTACGACGCGGTGGGCTGAGCGTTGCCGAGCGGCTCAGAAGCGTACGGATCAGGCCTTGTTTGCGATTGTGCAGGGAGGATTGCATGCAGAGCTGCGTGGTCGATCGGCGGAGGGTTTGCTGAAGATCGGATTTCCGGGTTACGCAGTGGGTGGGTTAAGTGTCGGTGAGCCTCCGGCGCAGATGTATGCGACGCTGGACTGTACAGTGCCGCTGCTGCCGTCTGATCGTCCGCGATATTTAATGGGAGTGGGTCGACCGGAGGACATTCTGGAGGCGGTGTGTCGTGGCATTGACATGTTCGACTGTGTGATGCCGACTCGCAATGGCCGCAACGCGATGGTGTTTACCAGTCGTGGTCCGGTGCGTTTGCGAAATGCGGTGCACGCGAAGGATCAGTCGCCGCTGGATCCGGAATGTCCGTGTGTGGCCTGTCAGCGGTATACTCGTTCGTACCTGCGTCATCTGTTTGTGGCGGGTGAGATGCTGGGTCCGATTTTGGCGTCGCTGCACAACATTACGTATTACCAGACACTGGTGCGTCAGATTCGTGAGGCGGTGCTTGCGGGGACTCTGCAGCAGTTTCGGACCGCGCAGCTTGCTCGCTGGGGTTCGGTCCATTAAAATGGGCGGTTTTGCTGCCGTCAGTCCATTATTCCGGAGAAGCCCGTGGTGTTTTGTTGTGCAGCCAGTGGTCTGGCGTCGCTGGTGATCAGTGTGGCGACAATTGTGATGCAGGAACCGGCTGGTGCGCAGGCTGCTGCTGCAGCTCCGACGGCCCAGGCTGCGGAGGCGACGGCCCCGGCTGCTGCCACCGTGGCGGCTCCGGCGGCTGCGAAGTCCGGATCAGCGGGTGAACAGCCGGCTGCCGGTGCCAGGAAGGTCCAGCCTGATCCTCCGGGGTGGGTGCAGTTTCTGCCGCTGGCGTTTATTGGGATCATGTTTTACATGATTCTGCTGCGTCCGCAGCAGAAAGAGCAGCGTCGTCGCCAGGAAACTTTGGGCAGTCTGAAGAAAAGCGACAAGGTCGTGACCACGGGTGGAATTGTGGGCACGATTGCGGATTTGTCGCAGGATGGTCGATTTGTGACCTTGAAAGTCGACGATTCGACTCGCATCCGTTTCCTGCGCAGTGCCATACATGGTCTGCTGGACGACAAGGCGGAAAGCAGTGCCGGTTGAGTGAATCGGGGGTGAGTGTTGCCGCTGAGCAACACTCCGCGATTTCCCCGGAATCCTGCAGGAATTCTCTGTTCTGCCCGGGTTTCGGGGGGCATTTTTTCGTCCTGCCCGATATTCTGGCGGACTTTCCAGGATTCGGTATCCTCAGAACTGACACAGAATTCCGGCCTGGAATTGTGCTCAGGACTGTCAATCCGCTACATATAAAGCGTGTTTTTACCAGTGCATTCGTTCGGGAACCCACTGATGTCATTGCTGCTGAACGGACTGTTGATTCTGTGTCTGCAGGCTGCCGGAACCGGTGCTGAAGCTGCTTCTGGTGTCAACCAGGCTCAGCCCCCGGCTGCTGCTGCCCCCGGTGCTCCTGCGGCCGAACAGGCTGCTCCTGCTGCTGCTCCCGCGGCTGCTCAGCCACCTGCTGTGACCGCCGCTCCGGCTGATCCGGCAGCGGCTGCAGCCCCCCCGGTGACTGCTCCGGCGGACGCCACCACTGCTGCGGCAGCGGGTGAAGTCACAACATCAGAAGAAAAATCACTGCCGCCGGCGGCCACGGGGCCCGGGGGATTTGTGATCCTGCTGCTGGTTCTGGCGATTCTGATCCTGCCGTTTGTCATCGGCAGTTTTGTGGCAAAAAGTCTGAATGTGCCTGAGTGGAGTTCCCGCATCGGCGTGGTGATTCTGACGCTGCTGCTGGGTATTTCACCGTTTTTGATGTCGCTGCTGAAGGGGCAGCCGCTCAGTGAGCGTTTCCGTCTGGGGATTGACCTCGCCGGGGGCACCAACATGGTGTTCCAGGTGCGTGGTGAAGGCAAAGAGATAACTCCGAGCGTGATGGACCAGATGGTGGGTGCTGTCAGTCGCCGTATTAACCAGTCGGGCACCGAGGAAATCACGGTGCGTGCGGTGGGTACGGACCGTATTGAAGTGATTGTTCCGGGTGAAGACCCGCAGACGGTGGATGACATCAAGCGCCGGATTACCCGGCTGGGCAGTCTGGAATTTTTCACGGTGGCGAATCGTGCGGATTCCGACATTATTCGACTGGCGCAGGGTCTCGACCTGTCTCGCAAGGAAGTCGTGATCAATGGCGAAGTGCGTGCACGCTGGGTACCTGCGGCCGAGAAGAATGGTGAACCGAAGCTGTTGACTGACTCGGACGTCATCAGCCGGCCGTTGAAGGCTGAGCGGGAGGTCAACGGTCGCGTCGAAAGCTATGACACTCAGGAATACCTGCTGCTGGTTTCGCCGAAGGAAGAGCAGGTCACGGGCCAGTACCTGCGTTCTGCGGTTCGCGACTTTGATCCACAGAACGGCGAGATTGTCGTCAGCTTTGCATTTGACCAGACGGGTGCGTATTTGTTTGGCCAGTTGACGGGCCGCAATGTGCCTCGGGATGGTGTGCCGAACCGTCGTCTGGCGATTGTGCTGGACGGACGCGTTGACAGTGCCCCATTCATTCGCGAGCAGATTACCAGTCGTGGCCAGATTTCTGGCGGCCAGGGTGGTTTCACAGCAGAGGAGGCTGGTGAACTGGTTGCGGTGCTGAACGCCGGGGCTCTGGAAGTGCCGATTGACCCGAAGCCGCTGAGTGAAGCGACCGTGGACCCGACTCTGGGTGCCGACGTGCGGCAGAAGGGTGTCACAGCGACGGCAATCAGCGGTCTGGCGGTCATTGTGTTCATGCTGGTGTATTACCGTTTTGCCGGTCTGATTGCGGTGATTTCGCTGATCCTGAATCTGGTGCTGACAGTGGGGCTGATGGTGGCGATTCCTGCGACGTTCACCCTGCCGGGTATTGCCGGTCTGGTGCTGACGATCGGGATGGCGGTGGACGCCAACGTTCTGATCTATGAGCGTATGCGGGAGGAGATTGATCGTGGGTCTTCGACTCGCATCGCGATTCAGAATGGGTTTGAAAAAGCCTTCATCACAATTTTTGACTCCAACGTGACAACTCTGCTGACATCTGTGGTGCTGTTCTACTTCGGCACGGATCAGATTCGCGGGTTCGCCGTGACGCTGTTTATCGGTCTGGCGGTCAGCATGTACACGGCATTGTATGTAGGCCGTCTGCTGTTTGATCTGTCGGAGCGGTGTGGCTTGCTGAAGCAGATCAGCATGATGCGAGCGATTGGTGAAACGAATCTGGATTTCATGAAGTACCGCAACCACCTGTTTACGGTTTCCGGTGTGTTGATAGCCATCGGCCTGCTGTTCTTTGGAATCCGTGGTGAGAAGAACTACGACATCGACTTCACCGGCGGCACAATGGTGGCGTTTCAGACGACTGAGCCGCAGAAGACGGACGACGTGACTGCGGTGCTGCAGCAGGAGTTCGGTGACGACTTTGCGCTGGAGCGATTGTCAGTGGGTGAGGAAAGTGGCGAGGGGACCGGGAAGTACTTCCGGTTGCGTACGACAGACCGGGTGGCTTCGGCTGAAGGCGCTGAGGCTCAGGTCAGTGCTGAAGACCGAGTTCGTGAGCGGGTGAACAAGGCCTTCTCCGGGAATTCGGCCATCAAGCTGCGAATGGTCAGCCTGGAAGTCTCGCCTGTGAAGCCGGTGGTCACTGATGCTGCTGACAACAGTGTGGCGGCAGTGGCACGCATGAAGTTTAAGGACGGCTCTGAGTCAGACCTGAAATTTACGGAAGAGCTGGCTTTTGGGACGGCAACCGACCTCGTGGCGGAAGCGCTGTCGGCCGTTCGCAAGGCGGATTCCGGGGACCTGATCGGTCTGGAGGGAACAGCCGGTTCCGGCATGGAGGGGTCTGAGCGTTCTGTGAAGAAGTTCAGCAGTTTTACGGTGCGGGTGCTGCCGGATGTGACCAGCGAGCAGTTGACGCAGGCCTTGTCAGCGGTGCAGCAGCAGCTCTCCGCGACCCCGCTGTTTGACGAAGTGAATACATTTGCTTCTGCAGTGGCTCGGGAAACCCGAGTGGACGCGACGATCGCAGTGCTGCTCAGCATTCTGGGGATTTCGGCCTACATCTGGTTCCGGTTCCAGAACCTGATCTTTGGTCTGGCGGCCGTGGTGTCGCTGGTGCACGACGTGCTGATTACTCTGGGGTCACTGGCAGTGGCCAGCACGATTTCCGGCACGGGTTTGGGAGATTTGCTGCTGATCGACGACTTCCGCATCAATCTGTCGATGATTGCAGCGTTCCTGACTTTGGTGGGCTATTCGCTGAACGACACGATTGTGGTGTTTGACCGAATTCGTGAAGTCCGCGGGAAGAATCCGCTGGTCACCAGTGCGATCGTGAACACCTCCCTGAATCAGACTCTGGGCCGTACGCTGATGACCGGTGTGACGGTGTTTATCGTGGTGGTGATTCTGTATGTGTTTGGCGGATCCGGGGTGCATGGTTTTGCATGGTGTCTGCTGATCGGATCGATTGCCGGTACCTACAGCTCGGTTTACATTGCCAGTCCGTTCCTCGTCTGGTTTCTGGGACAGACGAAGTCGGCAAAGGCCTGATTGGCCGGTTGTTGTCGGCTTCCTGCATGAAATCCGGTGATAGCTGTTGTCTGTGGGGCTGCTTTCGCGGTCTGCGACCTGAAGCCCGCGTCTCCTGTGACGCGGGTCTTTGTTTTCTTCCCTCGTGTTGACTGAACGGAGCCTGTCCTGGCATGATCGACGAATCTCCCCTGCACTGGACAACGGTGGACGCTTCGGAAATGTACGAGGTGCCTCGCTGGGGTAACGGCTACTTTTCAGTGAATTCGCGCGGCAACGTGATGGTGCATCCGGACCGGAACACCACGCGCGGTATTGACCTGAAGGACCTGGTGGAACGTCTGCAGATGCGCGGGCTGGACGTGCCGGTGCTGCTGCGTTTCAACGGCATTATCCGGGACCGGCTTTATGTGCTGCACAAGGCATTTTCGGATGCGATTCGCGAGCACAGTTACCGGGGCAAGTATTCGTGTGTCTATCCGATCAAAGTGAATCAGCAACGGGAAGTTGTTGAGAAGGTCGTGGAGTACGGGCGGGAGTTCGGATTCGGGCTGGAGGCAGGCAGCAAGCCGGAGCTGCTGGCTGTGGTGGCGATGACGGAAGCTGAAACTCCGATCATCTGCAATGGCTTCAAGGATGCCGAATTCATCGAGATGGCCCTGCTGGCTCAGAAGATTGGCCGGCATGTGATTCCGGTCGTAGAGAAGTACACTGAGCTGGAGCTGATTCTGAAGTACGCTGAGAAGCTGAACGTGCGTCCGCAGATTGGGATGCGTGTGAAGCTGGCAGCGCGAGGTGCGGGGCGGTGGCAGTCTTCGGGTGGATATCGTTCCAAGTTCGGGCTGCGTGCCAATGAAATCCTGCAGGCGCTGGATGAGCTGAAGCGACGCGGGATGGAGGACTGTTTTACTCTGCTGCACTTCCACCTTGGCAGTCAGATTACAAATATTCGACAGGTGAAGGCGGCCTTGAATGAGGCAGCGCGAGTATACACCGAATTGTCGAAGCGCGGTGCCGGGCTGAAGTACATGGATGTTGGTGGCGGTCTGGGTGTGGACTATGACGGTTCGCAGACCAACTTCGAATCCAGCATGAATTATACTCTGGAAGAGTATGCCAGGGACGTCGTGTACACGATGCAGACGGTGTGCGACGAAGCGGGAGTGGAGCATCCGAACATCATTTCGGAGAGTGGCCGGGCAATTTCCGCTTTTCACAGTGTGCTGGTGTTTGGGGTACTGGGGGTATCGCAGCAGGGGTCTGAGGAGACCACGGACGCGTCGCTGGCACCGCCGGATGACGCCGAGCAGGTCCTGCACGATCTGTATCAAAGCTATCGCGGTCTGACTCAGCGGAATGCTCTTGAGACATTCCATGACGCTCAGACAACGGTTGACACCGTGATGACGCTGTTCAACACGGGTTATCTGTCGCTGGAGCAGCGGTGTCTGGCCGAGAATCTGTACTTTGCCACGTGTTACCGCATCTGGCAGCTGACGGGGGCGATGGAGTTTGTTCCTGAAGAGCTGGAGCGGCTGGACAAGCTGCTGTCGGACAATTACTTCTGCAACTTTTCGCTCTTTCAGTCCTGCCCGGACTCGTGGGCCATCAAGCAGCTGTTTCCTGTGATGCCAATTCATCATCTGGATCAGCGCCCGACTCGTCACGCCGTTCTTAGCGATATCACCTGCGATTCCGATGGCAAGATTGACACGTTCATTGACCGTCGGGACGTCCGGCGGACGCTGATGCTGCATGAATTTGATGGATCGCCGTATTATCTTGGGATCTTCCTGATTGGCGCATATCAGGAGATTCTGGGTGACCTGCATAACCTGTTCGGCGACACGAATGCCGTGCACGTGGACATTTCCGAAACGGGCGATGTGATTCTGGACACGATCATCAAGGGTGAGACTGTCAGTGAGGTTTTGGATTACGTGCAGTTCCGTGGGCGGGATCTGATCAACAGGCTGCAGGTGGCCGTTGAAGTGGCGGTGCGAGAGAATCGGATCGACAATTCACAGGCCGGTCAGTTTGTAAAATTTTATGAAGAGGCCCTGAACGGTTATACGTACCTCGAGGAGCCGGACGGCGAGTGATCGTGGTGCAGGCGGGCTCGGCAGGAGGTACCTTTCACACTTTTCGCGGAGCGTAACGCGACTAGGGGTTGGCTGGGACTACCCACGGGCGAATCTGCAGGTCGGGCAACTGCACCTGCACGGTGTACAGCAGGCGGTCGGGAAATGCGGCCGCCAGCTGCTGCTGCTCTGAGAGGGACTGCGGCAGCCGACAGATCAGTGCCGGGGCCTGATAGTCGGGCGGGTTGATGATGTAGCTGAGCTGCTGGTCGCTGCCGGTTTCATCCACCAGCAGCAGGCAGGGACCTTTGGTCGCCACCTTCGCAGCGATCTGCCGAAAGGCCGCTATGCGAACTCGCGAATACGCCTGCTCAGACACCGCCAGGCTGATGCGTGATGGTCCCCACAGCGATTCTGCGCTGAGCCATGATGGCAGCAGCGAGGCAATTGGCAGCAACAGTGTCCAGGTCACTGCCGTCCGACGGCTGAAACGCTGTGTCAGGGTGTGCCGCACGGTCTGCAGCCCGGCAGCCGCCAGCAACAGCAGCAGCGGAGCAGTCTCAAACACATAATGCCAGTGCAGAATTCCATCGTACCAGTACGGAATGTGAACAGCATGCAGGCTGAATACCGCAGCCAGCAGCAGTCGCAGGCGGCGACTGCGTTCATCAGCCGACAGGCTCAGCGGCAGTCCTGCCGGGATCAGCAGCAGCAGTGCCGGGATTCCCAGCGTCCACTGGGCACTTGCAGTGAGCCTCTGCTGGACATTGACAGCGGCGGCAGCGGGAGTCAGGTTGGTGGCCCATGCGTCATACTTCGCCAGAACCGAAGTGGGTTCCGCACTGCTGCGTGCATTGTCGAAGCCGAAACGATGCCGTGGTGTCCACGTGTCCGTGTAGTATTGGTACGCCGAAACTCGCCAGTTTCCCGTGATATTCTGATTCATGACGGCCAGCACTGTAAAACCGGCCAGCAGGGGAATCGCCATGCTGATTGAGGTGGTGGCTGCCGCCAGGCGCTGTTGAGTGCTGGTGGGCATGATCAGTCGCTTCAGCAATGCCAGTCCGCATGGCAGAGCAAAGCCGGCAGCGGTCATGGGACGTCCCAGCATCGCGCAGGTTAAAGCCGTACCGGCCACTGCCGCCAGTGGCCAGCGACCGTGGTCGAGCACTTTCAGCATCGCCCACTGAAATACGGCCAGTGCCAGCAGTGTGGGGTGATGTGCCAGCAGCAGGTTGCTGAACAGTGCCAGGCCAGGGCTGAGTGCCAGCAGCAGTCCGCCGATATTCGCCGCCCACTCGGATACCACCGTTCGCAGAATGCGATGGAACACCATGCAGGCCAGTGCCCCGGCCAGCCAGTGTCCGGCAATCGGCAGTCCGGCCAGCAAAAACGGCAGGATCCAGACACCGGTCCAGGGGAAATAGCGACTGGCTGTGCGAGGGCGATTCAGTACATGAATCTGGTGGAAAGCATCACCGCCGACAGTCTGCGGTGGCCATGACAGTCGGCCGGCCCGGAATGTTTCGGCCTGCAGCAGATAGCTGAATTCATCGTGATAGGCCGGGGGCAGTTGATACAGGAACACCGTGTCCGCGTCGCTGTCGGACCAGGCTGTCTGCAGCACTGGAATCTGCTGCAGTCCGACAGTCAGGCTCATTGCCAGTGAAACGCATCCCAGCAGGACTGTCATGCCGGCTCCGGATGCAGATTTGCCAGAGTCCGGTTCAGTGCGGGCTTGTTGCCTGCGTCCGGGTACGGGCCACAGCAGCCACATGCCGGGCAGGGCCAGCAGAACCAGAGCCGGCAGCGTGGTGTCAATGTTCCAGGCGGCGAACCAGCCGAGAATTCCGGCCGGTGTGGCAGCCAGCTGCAGGATTCGGGTCCCCTCCAGCCAGACACAGAATCCGGCAGCCAGCAGCCACCCCGTCAGCATCGCGATGCGAGCCATGCCGGAAGGTTGACTGCCGATTTCCGATTGCGTTGCCATCAGCCATGTCTCTTACAGAATTGCCAGCGGGTTACGGCGTGGTTCCAGTGTCCCGCGAGTGACTCCGACCTGATTCATTGCCTGCAGTGACTGCCAGACATGAGCACCGGTGCAGTGTCCCTGCAGCAGTTGCCGGTACAGTTCCACCAGCCGTCCGATTTCGGCCGGTGTCTCGCGCAGCAATTCAATCCGAAAATGCCGAACTCCGGCCTGCAGCAGTTCCGGTACGATTTCCGCCGAGCTTTGTGGCGCCGCGTTAAACAGCGTATTGCGGCAGCCAATGTCGGCTGTCAGCGGATGATTCATGCCCGTACGATCTCGCAGTTCCACCTGATGCACGTCGCAGGGGCGACCACAGTTGTGTTTGTTGGTTCCTGGGGACAGCATGGCACAGAACACGCAGTGTTCCATATGGAACATGGGCATGTGCTGATGAATCACAAGTTCCAGCCACTGCGGCGGAAGCACCTGCAGCAGATCCAGAAGCTGATCACGATTCAGGTCATAGGACGGCGTCAGTCGCTGCAGTCCGCGAGACATCAGGTACTCGGCCGTCAGTTCGTTGGTGACGTTTAGTGAGTAATCGCCGGTGAGAGGCAGTCCGAGGCTGCGGAAGAAGTCGAGCCCGCTGAGGTTTCGTACGAGTACTCCGTCCGGGTCCGCTTTTCGCACCATATGAAACAGGCCCAGCTCACCGGGTTTCTGAATGCGTGGCGGAGCCAGCAGCAGTGGAATTTGTGCGGTGCGGGCCAGTTGCACAGCCTGCCGATATTCTCGCAGGTCCGCAAAGTCTGCGATCAGCCCATCCGCTCCGGCCTTCAGTGCGGTCGTCAGCTGTTCCAGTGTTCGGCACAGCAGGATCAGGCGTGCTGAGTTTCCGGGGGGCGGTGTCAGCGGAGGCAGTGTGTTGCGCAGGCGTGCCAGCGCAGCCGGCTGCGACAGCGGTCGCTGCAGTCTCGGCAAAGAGGACTGCAGTTGCTGCAGCAGCTCGCGACGCATCCGCCCCAGCACGCTCAGCGGCACCATGGGTTCGCCCGTGATTTCGGCCTGCAGTTCGGACAGCGTAAAGACCGAAGCACCCAGTCGTCCCAACTGCTCCTGCAGCAGTTCTTTTGACAGCGGATGCTTCGCTGCCGGCTGCAGCGGCGATTCGGAAACCACATCACAGCGACTGCCGTTGGCCGCCATGCCCTGAATTCGCAGCGGCTGGCCGACGACCGCCTGCACCTGCAATTCCAGCTTCACTCGCCGCTGCGGATCAGCCGCTTCAAATGTTCGCCGCAACCGCTGGTTCAGACGCGGGTCGTCGGTTTTCCAGACCTGCAGGCCAGGTCTGAGCTGCTGCAGGTCCACGGCGGACCGGTCAAAACTGAGCTCGACAATTCCCGTATCGACGGCTTCCTGCAACTGCCAGCCATTCTGACGCACATGATACACCCGACCGCCCTGCTCTGCCCCTGACAGTCGGTCACCCTCAAACACCACTCCATCGCCCGCCTGCACGGAATATTCAAGCTGCACCGCAACACCATCACGCAGCACGTTCACCACTGTACCCAGCAGCACGCCGCGCTTGGCAGAACTGACAGCAGGCACCAGCATTTTATGATCGCAGCCCTGCAGCCAGCCCGGTGAAAAGCCACGCGAAAACGACATCTCCATCTGCTGAATATCACGGCGTGAAAACTGTGCATGTCGACCGGCCAGCGCGTCATCCAGCGCCTGACGGTAATGCTGAGTGATATTGGCGACGTACTCCGGTGTCTTCAGACGTCCTTCAATTTTGAACGACGTGACTCCGGCATCCAGCAGCTCGGGCAGCAATGGAAATGCCGCCAGATCCTGCGGGCTGAGCAGGTACTTCTGAGCACCCGCATCCTGCAGCACGCCATCGCTGATGATTTCGTATGGCAGACGACAGGCTTGTGCACACTGGCCGCGATTGGCACTGCGACCACCCAGTGATTCACTGGTCAGACACTGACCGGAATACGCCACACACAGGGCCCCGTGCACAAACACTTCCAGCTCTATATTCGTCAGTTGATGCACCTGGCGAATCTCATCAATCGACAGTTCACGCGGAAGCACCACGCGTTCAATTCCCAGACCTTTGGCGGCTTCGATGCATTCGCCGCTGGACAGCGTCATCTGAGTTGACGCGTGCAGTGAAAGCTGCGGGCTGATTTCGCGGATCAGACGCGCCAGACCCAGGTCCTGCACCAAAACCGCATCCACTCCTGCATCACTGATCTGCCGAACAATCTGCTCCAGTTCCGGCAGTTCGGAAGAAAACGCCAGAGTGTTCAGGGTGAGGTAGCCGCGGACACCGCGCAGATGCAGAAAATCGAGGGCTTCAGGGAGTGATTCGAGAGAAAAATTGCCGGCGCGCGCCCGCGCGTTGAAGCCACACTCCAGACCGAAATACACCGCGTCCGCTCCATTCTCCACAGCCGCCCTGAGACAGGTCATGTCGCCTGCCGGAGACAACAGTTCGGCAGGCCGTACCGTACGTAGGGAGGCAAAGGAGGAGGCGGAATCAGCTGCACCAGAAACCATCCGGGAACTGCCTTGCTGCCGTTGTGGGCATCATGCGGTACGGAAAACAGACGGGAAAAACGCGAGCACCTGGGGCAGATTGCTGCACCCGGGCAGAACTGCTCAGCATTCTGCTGCACTGACTCGAGTAATCCAATACCCCGGCTGGCGGAAAACGGGCAATTTCCCGGTCTCTGTGCCTGTGGCATGCAAATTGCGACCCGATTGTGGGCAGCCGCACGACATTGGCCCGCCTGGCGGCTGAACAGGAATGCAGGAGCGATTCCCTGACCGGGGTCGCTCCTGCTTTCGTCTGTGCACGGTACGAGCATCGGCAGGCTGAGGCGGTGTGTCCCCTCCGCGTCCCGGATCGTTGTGTCCCCTCCGCGACCTGTCCCAATTGCCTCCGCTCGTGCTCGTACTCGCAATCGGAAAGAGTGGTTTCGCCCGTATGAACAGGGATTTGCACGGCTGAACCCCACGGTGCAGTGTGTGTCAGCCACGGGGACACAGCATGTGTCAGCCACGGGGACACAGCAGGCACGGGGAAAAGTGATCGGTGCCCGGACAGCTGACGCAACCATCACGGAATGGGCCTGAATCCTGGCTTCCGAGTGGTGTGTCCCCGTGGCGTCCGAGTGGTGTGTCCCCGTGGCGTCCTGCATGCCTCAGCACAGGACAATCCATCAAGCCGGTATCAAGTATTGGCGTAAAGGCTGTTGACTGGCCGAGCCTGCAACGAATCTTTGGGAGTTTTCCTGCGTTCTGAATGAGCGGCCAACATAGTTCGTCTTCTTCAAGTGTGACGGCAGCCGCGACTTGCACTGTGGCACAGCAGGCACGGGGACACAGCAGGCACGGAGAAAAGTGATCGGTGCCCGGACAGCTGACGCAACCATCACGGAATGGGCCTGAATCCTGGCTTCCGAGTGGTGTGTCCCCGTGGCGTCCTGCATGCCTCAGCACAAGACAATCCATCAAGCCGGTATCAAGTATTGGCGTAAAGGCTGTTGACTGGCCGAGCCTGCAACGAATCTTTGGGAGTTTTCCTGCGTTCTGAATGAGCGGCCAACATAGTTCGTCTTCTTCAAGTGTGACGGCAGCCGCGACTTGCACTGTGGCACAGCAGGCACGGGGACACAGCAGGCACGGAGAAAAGTGATCGGTGCCCGGACAGCTGACGCAACCATCACGGAATGGGCCTGAATCCTGGCTTCCGAGTGGTGTGTCCCCGTGGCGTCCTGCATGCCTCAGCACAGGACAATCCATCAAGCCGGTATCAAGTGTTGGCGTAAAGGCTGTTGACTGGCCGAGCCTGCAACGAATCTTTGGGATTTTTCCTGCGTTCTGAATGAGCGGCCAACATAGTTCGTCTTCTTCAAGTGTGACGGCAGCCGCGACTTGCACTGTGGGGGATGGAAGACAAGTGTCTAGTTCGCGAGGTGCGACATGCCAGCCACGTACGGGACTTCGCGTCCCGCAAGACACCTCATCCGCGTCAATTCAGACTGATCCGTTTCTATCGCCTGTCCTGCCTTTAACGACAGGCCTTGAATGTGAGCAGACACCGGGGAGACATCGGGGGTTAGACACCTGGGGACACAGCCCTGTGGCCAGTCAGGAATCGCAGTTATGACGAAGCGAATGCCGGTCCTTGGTGCCGTGTGGTATGTCCCCGTTGCGGTCTGTCCCCGTTTCGTCCCGAGTGGTGTGTCCCCAGCCGTCCTCGTCGCGTCCCACATGCCCACGGAACATTCCAGCGGAATCGCGAACGACTGAGGACAGTCGTGCTGCTTTTGATGATCCTGGGACTGGTGGGCCCTGCTCTTCTTTAAGACACCGGAGACACCGGGGGAGACACCGGGGACACAGCCCTGAGACCAGTCAGGAGTCGCAGTTATGACGGAGCGAATGCCGGTCCTTGGCGTGAGTGGTGTGTCCCCGTTGCGGTTCGAGTGGTGTGTCCCCTGCCTTTGCCCCTGCCTTTGCCCGCTCCTGCTAAGTGAAATGGCACTGGGACACGGGGGGACACCGGGGACACAGACACCGGGGACCAATCAGCAGCCGCATCGGTAATGGAGCGCGTGCAGGTCCTCTGTGCCAGGTCGTGTGTCCCCGTTGCGCAGGGGGTGCCTATGGCAAAATCAGGAACAATCCGATCACTGCTGCGGTCTGCACCAGCGTCGCTTCCGTGTTGTACGGGATCTGGTAGAGCTTCTTCGGAGCGGTTTCGCCCGGGCGGTAATAACCCAGTGCATACTGACGACTGGTCACAGGATGCAGTGCCATCTGGTACGGCAGTCCCACCAGTTGCACTGCAAATTTGCCGGTCGATGCGAATGGCTGCACAAGTGGACTATACGTGTGTCCATATCTCTCCAGCGCCGGATCTTCAAAATACAGCGGATAATGGTAGAAGTTCGTCGGAGCCCATTGCAGCACCGTCGGATTGGGCTGCCGGGCGACGTATTCGCCACGAGTCAGCTTGTCGTTGAAATCCTGCGGCAACTGCTGCGGATCAATGTCCTTCAGAGCATAGCTGAGCGATGGCTGAATCATGCGGATGTCGGTCTTGAGGCGACTGCCCGAAGTGGCCTGCGGAACAACTTCATCCTGAGTCTGTGAGACCTGCCGAATGCGGGGGCCATCAACAGCAATCGGACGCGTCTCGTAAACGTCCACCGCAGGCTCAGTCGGCTGCTGATACGTGGCGTTCTCGACAAAATCATGCACCCGCTGGCCAGTATGCTGCATCACCTGCTGAAGATCGCGAGGCTGTGACTGGCCGCCCGAGGGACGGCCACCGGCAAGCCGACTGCCCGCCTGAGCCGATCGCTGATGCTCACGCTCCCAGAACACCCCGGCATGCTCAAACGAAGACCAGTCGTGCACACCCTTCAAAAATCGCTCCAGCCGCGCATTGTATCGCCGGCTGATCGTTGATTCTTCGTCCGCCGCAGCCGGCTGCAGGGCTGCCAGCAACGACAGAACAGCAAGTCCTGCGGCCACGGCACGCCTCAGAACATCAGTCCTTGGGACTGTGTTCAACTGAGTAATTGGGGGCTTCCTGTGTGATCGCGATGTCATGCGGATGATTCTCCCGTACTGAAGCCGGAGAAATCTCGATAAACCGAGCCTTCTCACGCAGTTCACGAATCGTCTGCGACCCCACATAACCCATGCCGGATCGCAACCCACCCGTGAGCTGAAACATCAGCGGCTGCAGAGCACCCTTGTATGCAACGCGACCCTCAACGCCTTCCGGCACCAGTTTGGTCTGATCCGCTGCACCCGTTCCCTGCCGATATCGCTCGCTGCTTCCCTTTACCATCGCTCCCAGCGATCCCATACCTCGGTACCGCTTGAAGCTTCGACCCTGATACAGAATCATCTCGCCTGGGCTTTCGTCCACCCCAGCCAGCAGTCCGCCGATCATTACCGTCGACGCACCGGCCGCCAAAGCTTTCGTAATATCCCCGCTGAAACGAATCCCTCCATCAGCTATTACCGGAATATCGGTTCCAGACAGGGCCCTCGCTGCATTCGAAATCGCCGACAATTGCGGAACACCGATTCCTGAGATGATGCGGGTGGTACAGATTGAACCTGGACCAATTCCCACCTTCACTGCATCGGCTCCAGCATCCGCCAGTGCCTTCGCACCGGCTTCCGTTGCCACATTTCCGGCAATAACTGCGATTTCCAGGCGCCGCTTGATCTCCCTGACTGTTTCAATGACATTCTTCGAATGCCCATGTGCACTATCCACCACCAGCACGTCAACGCCGGATTGCACCAGCGACGCAGCTCGCTCAAGATCAAAAACTCCGACCGCCGCGCCAACCCGCAAACGACCGCGTGAATCCTTTGACGCCCGCGGAAACTGCAGGTTCTTGTCGATGTCCCGGATCGTGATCAGCCCCTTCAGCTGAAAATTCTCGTCCACCAGCAGCAGCTTCTCAACTTTGTTCTCCAGCAGAATTCGCTCGGCCCGCTCCAGACTGGTGTCCTCAGGCGCCGTTACCAAATTGTCCTTCGTCATCACTTCGGACACCGGTCGCTCACGCGATTCCAAAAACCGCAGGTCGCGGCGAGTCAGGATGCCCACCAGACGGCCATTCACAGTGATCGGCACGCCGCCGATGTTGCGTTCGTCCATCAGCCGAGCAGCCTCGCCCACGGGAGTTTCCGGGGGCAGTGTTACAGGGTCGACAATCACCCCATGCTCGCTCCGCTTCACGCGATCCACCTGCATCGCCTGCTGCTCGATGCTCATGTTCTTGTGAATAATACCGATGCCGCCCAGTTGCGCCATCGCGATCGCCATGTCACTCTCAGTGACCGTGTCCATAGGACTGCTGACAATCGGAACATTCAGGGTGATCGCGCGAGTCAGGTTGGAGCTGATGTCTACGTCGGACGGCATGACTTCGCTGTAGCCGGGTTCCAGCAGCACATCATCAAATGTCAGGCCGCGATAGGCGATTCGTTCCTGCATTGCGTCATTCCTTGGTCAGTTGTCAGTTATTCAGTCATCTGTTGTCAGTCACCAGTCAGAAGCCGCGACCGTAAAGGAGCGATTGGGAGCAGGACTGCGAGTTGAGTCTCTTTGGCTCAGGCTTCGGGCTGTTGGTGGTGGTTCCGTTGTTCCTGCCCCTCGCACCCGAACCCGCTCAGGTGGGCGAGGGTGGGAATTGAGGTCTTCAGTTTTCAGTGTCGTGTTCCTGGTCGGTGTCAGTGTCGATTTCTGGGTCAGTATCAGTATCCGGGTCGAGGCCGCGCTGCTGGATGGTGGTTCTAAGGGCATTGGACAGGTTGATCAGATCTGCGACCTGCATCAGTTCGGCTCGCTGGTCGGCAGCCAGACTGAGTTCTGTCAGCAGTTGGTCGACATCGGGTTTATCCAGTTGTTTGCGATACATGCCGGACAGGACGCTGCGGAGGTGTTTGCGGCGTTGCGAGAAGATGCGGCGGAGGAAGTCCTGGAAGAAACGGCGGTCATGGATGCGTTCGGCGGCAGCGGGGTTGCGCCAGATGCTGACGATGGCGGAATCGACTTTCGGGCGAGGCCAGAACACATTGGGGCCCAATCGTCGCAGGATCCGAACCGAGGCCTGAGACTGGATCCAGGCACTGAGTGCTGCATAGTGTCGGCCGGGGCCTTCCGCCGCCATCTTTTCCGCCAGTTCCCACTGGATGGTGCACACCATTCGTTCCCAGGGCAGGTCTGACGCAACGAGGTTGGAGATGACGGGAGTACCGACGCTGTAGGGGAGATTGGCGACCAGTTTCAGCCGCCCGTGTGGTCGTTCAGCCACTTTCTGGCGAATCAGGTCGGTAATTTCCGGTGCCAGCGTATTTTTGTTCTTCAGGATGTCGCGATTGACAAGTGTGACGTTCTGGCAGCCTTCAACGGCAGCCGCGGCCATCGCCGACATGTTCTTGTCGATATCAACAGAGATGACGTGTCCGGCTTCTTTGGCGAGGAAGGCCGTCATCCCACCGGTGCCTGTACCGACTTCCAGAGCCACGTCGCGAGGCCCCAGTTCGGCGTGCCGCACAACGAATTCGATCAGATTCACATCGATCAGAAAGTTCTGCCCCAGATCTCCGCGCGGGTTCATGCCGTGCTGCCGGAACAGCGACATGAGGTATGTTCTGGTCTGACGCTGTACGTCCTTCATTGCGGGGCAGGACTTTCCGGGGCCGAAGCCACAGGCAGGGAGTTGGAGGTGAGTCCGGGCAGGGACAATCCTGCCAGCCGACTTTCCAGCAGGTGATCGACGTACTTACCCAGCACATCATTTTCGATGTTGACACGATCACCGCAGCGGCGTTGTCCAAGTGTGGTGACGGCCAGCGTATGCGGTATGAGTGCGACGGAGAACAATCCGTCGTCGGTGCTTACAACGGTCAGGCTGACGCCATCCACGGCCACCGAACCTTTGGGCACCAGCAGTCTGTGCTGCGCCGGTGCTGGGCGGAACCAAAGATCGGTCCAGTCTCCGTTTTGACGCACGTCAACGACTTCAGCGATGCCATCAACGTGTCCCTGGACAAAGTGTCCACCGAGTCGTGCGGAAGCCTGCAGCGAACGTTCGAGGTTGACGCGGCTGCCGACGGTGAGCAGTCCGAGATTGGTTTTGGCGAGTGTTTCAAGCCCGGCTTCGAAGTCGAGTGAGTCCGGGGTTTGGCGGATGACTGTGAGGCAGCAACCGGAGATACAGATGCTGTCGCCGATGTTGGCTTCTGAGGCATTGAAGCAGGGGGCGACTGGGGAGTTTTGATCGGGTCGGATCGTCAGGCGCAGCCCGGCTGGCAGCGGAAAAATGGCTGCAACGGTGCCCTGCCCTTCGACGAGACCAGTGAACATGGTTCTTTTTCGTGGCAACGATAGGAGTGAATGAAGGATCGTTGCGGTGAGATGTTAGCAGTGTGTGGGAGTCAATGCACGCGAGTTGCTGAAGTTCCCGGATGCGGGCGTTCTACAGGTGAAAATCCCGGATTCTTCTGCGTTTTGTCAGCTCTGCGAGGTCCGACAGGGCTGAGTGAGTGGCGGTGTGACAATAGGCACCAGCCAAATTCCCGGGAATCTCAGAGATCGATTTGCGACATCGACGCCTTCGTGATAGTATGTGCGGGGTCTTTTATCGGGCTATAGCGCAGCCTGGCTAGCGCGCTTGACTGGGGGTCAAGAGGTCGTGGGTTCAAATCCCGCTAGCCCGATTTTTCTTAAACCCTTGCTGAATCGACAGTTACGATACCTGACGGCGTTCGTCAGTGCGGCGAAATCTCAAACTCAATCGTGGAATTTTTTCCACGAAATGAACGAGAGGCATCCGCAATGGCACGCAAGTCTAATCCGATCCTGAGTTATCTCTGCCACAGCAGCGGGCAGGCGCGGGTTCGAGTCGATGGCCGGGATATTCTTCCGGGTGAGTACAATTCGAAGGAATCCCGGGTCCGCTACGCTGAGATTGTGGCGCAGGTGGTCAGCGGGCAAGCTGTGGAGACTCCCACAGCAAAACGAAGCAAGCCGGTTGAGTCTGACTCCCGGCTGACAGTGAATGAGTTGGTTGCGGCGTATCTCAGTTGGGCCGATGGGCACGACCTGAAGAACGGCAAGCCCACGTCCGAGATTCACTGTCTGAAGTCAGCCGTCAAGCCGTTGGTGGATCTGTTCGGATTCACTGCCTGTGATGCGTTTGGGCCGGTCGCACTGAAAGCCGTCCGTGAGCAGATGATTGGTGCATGTTGTGGCACCATTGCTGGCAGGACGGACTGAGGCTCACGACAATCCTGGCCGGAAACCAGCCACAGACGGGCAGATTGCAGCAGGACAGGGGCTGGTGAGTACCCTGGTGTGGGATCTGGTGCAATTGCAGAGACTGACGGGAACCAGGGCGGGTAAGTTGCTGCAGCTGACTCCGGCAAAGCTGGATCGGACGGGTGATGCCTGGCAGTACAACGTGGACGGGCACAAGACTGTGCATCACGGACATTCCCGCATTGTGACGATCGGCCGGCGCAGTCAGGAGATTCTGTCCCCACGTCTGATGGAGTTGAGTGGGACTGACCACGAGATACGAGGTAATTGGGGGACACACCACTTACGTGGACAGGTCGGAGGGGTCGGTGCGGACACACCATTGGAGGTCGAGGTAATTGGGGGACACACTATTTGAGGTCGGAGGGGACACACTATTTGTCTGGTGGGATCAGGTCTGTGCTGAGGGAAGGGGCAGGTAATGTGGGGCAAAGGATTGTGTGGTGTAATGGGACACAGGGTGACATGGGCACAGCGGAAGTGATGGGCGGCACTGATGGGGACACAGCAGTCTCTGAAGAAGGTCAAGATACAACGCGTTGGAGCATAAAATAATGGCTTACCATGGGGTGTTAATGATTGAGGACCTGATAATACATGATTTTTTGTTGACCCGGGTGTCTCGCCCTGTACACTGGTGTCCCAGGATAACCTTTTGCCTTTTTGCCGTAAATTGAGGTGCGCCCATGGCACGATTGGCTCGCGTGGAAATCTTTGCGGCAGATGAAGTTGCAGTTGTCCACGTAATGAATCGCACGGTGCGTCGGTGTTTTCTGCTGGGCCATGATCCGGTCAGCGGCAGAAACTACGACCATCGTAAGGTTTGGATCGACGAACAACTCGTTCATCAGGCCAGGCACTTTGGCATTGATTTGTTGTGCCAGGCGATCATGTCGAATCACCTGCACCTCGTGTTGCGATCCCGGCCGGATGTGGTACAGGAATGGAGCGATGAAGAGGTCGCTCGTCGCTGGCTGATGTTGTGCCCCGAGCGACGGGATGAAGATCGCCGTCCGATGGAACCCACAGAATTCGAGATTAACAGAATCGTGAACAACAAGGGAAAATTGGCAAGTCTGCGCAGTCGCCTCAGTGATATTTCGTGGTGGATGCGACTGCTCTGCCAACACATTGCTCAGCGGGCAAACAGGGAAGACGGCGAAGTGGGCAAATTCTGGCAGGCTCGCTATCGCGCCGTTCGCCTGCTGGATGAGATTGCGATTTTGTCCTGCGCGGCGTATGTGGATCTGAATCCGATTCGCGCAGCGATGGCGCAAACGATTTCAAAAAGTGACTTTACGTCGGCTCAGAAGAGATCGCGGGGGCTGGCCTTGCAATCGCAAAAAGATATTCAACCGGAGCCCGCGTTGCCTGACGGCCTCTCTGGCACAACGCCGGCTGCGGTCAGGAAGTGTCAGGTCGCCGCAGTGGATCTGCGTTCGGCACAGCACCTGGCACCTGTGGAACTGAACGAACGCAATGGCCAACCGGGCCCCGACGGCAATCGTGATGGAGTGCGGTGCAGCAATAAGGGATTTCTGCCGATGTCAACGGCACAGTATTTGTCGTTGCTTGAGTGGACAACCCGTCAGCAGCGAGTGACAGAGGCCTGCAGAAAGCCGAAGCAGATCAGGCGGCTGTTCAAACGTCTGGGGATTTCGGCGAAAGTGTGGAGCGAACTGGTTCGCAACTTTGGCCGGTTGTTCAGTATTGTTGCTGGTAAACCTGCGGTGGTGGACAGCCACAGGTCTCGATCTGGTGTGCATCGCTACAGGGCCCTTCCGGCGGCCCGCGATCTTTTGACGGGAGTCAGAGTCTGAGATCTGAGTCGTCCTGGGTGTTCTTTGTTGCTGCCTCCGCTGGCCTCGGTGGATTTGATTTTTGATGCATCCCCGACGTGCTGTGGTGCCATTCCAGTTCAATGAGGGCGAGGCTTCCTGACAGTCTGTTGCTCGGAGTCGAGCATCCACGCCGTAAATTCGGGCCCGCACGCGTGGCCGCGATGCTATTTGGTGGCACCGTTGAGTAGCTAACAACCACAATCAGCGGCCGGTCACCGCGATACTGCAGACCTTGACTGCTGCGGCGATTCCACGGCCGAGTGTGAATTGGAGCGAGTGTTCTCCCTGGAAGAAATGGTGTGTCCCCGTTGCTCCCTCCCCGTCGCTCCCCCCCGTCGCTCCCGTTGCTCGTTGCGTCCCGGCAGCACTTCTGCATCCCCTGCAACACTCGTCGCAAGCTCAGCAACAGGGAAGAGTTGCTGTGTCCCTCACGACAGTGTCCCGTCGCAAGCTCAGCAACAGGGAAGAGTTGCTGTGTCCCTCACGACAGTGTCCCTCACGACAGTGACTGCAAATCCTGCAGAAAATCTGTCACACGAGGACGGTGTGGAACTACGGGCTGGTGTGGGAACGGTGCTGAATGCTGTGGCGGTTTTTTGTGAGGAGTGTTCTGCAATGGTTGGTGACAGAATGCATGTTGAGGGGCGTTCTGGTATTTCTGCAAATGGCCAGGCTGGCAAGGGCAATGCTGGTGCGTGGCAGTCGGATGCGCGCAGCGGCGCCTGGGTTGATCTTCAGTCGACTGCCGGGGAACAGTCGGCGGCGCTGTACCAACTGCTGGATGAAGTGTTCGCCGGTTTGTTTGAGTAGTGAGAGAAGTTGGATTTTCGCGGATGAATCGCCTGGTGGTGTTTTTTAACGACAGAGACACAGAGGGTACGCAGGAGGGAGGAGAGTGGTCATACAGGGACCGCGACAGTGAGGGAACTGGCGTGAACGTGGGTGCCTGGTGGTGTGTCCCCGTGTCTTCCTCCCTCCCGTGTCTTCCTCCCCGTGCCTTTCCCCGGTGGTGTGTCCCCGTCGCTTTGTACGACCGCGAGAGAGAGAGTCCGAGTGCTAAGTACCGTCTGGTGTGTCCCCACGCCGTCCGTTCACGCC
>Ga0209972_10000973_pt1 | contig 26767 bp, 22 predicted proteins | sample NOAtaG_7_FD_187302 | JGI IMG/M metagenome (GOLD analysis project Ga0209972, IMG submission 187302) | Freshwater lake microbial communities from Lake Erie, under a cyanobacterial bloom - NOAA_Erie_Diel1S_2200h metaG (SPAdes) (version 2) | ecosystem: Environmental > Aquatic > Freshwater > Lake ...
TGCTTATTCTAGCCCTAGTAAGCGGAGTATACCTACTAAGCTTCCAACCAAACAAAAGTAGGGGCGACGCCCACGTCGCCAAAGGCAAAACGAGGATGTAGGGGAATGCTCGCCATTCCAGTTGAGGGCCGTAGCGTCGATCGCAGATCGACATGGATCAACATGGCAAAAAAAACGAGGCTGTAGGGGCGAAATTTACTTTCGCCAAGGGCAAAACAAGGCCAATTCCCCCTTGAGAAGGGGGTGGCAACCGCAGGTTGACGGGGGTTAAAAAAACTCCCCTTGCGGGGAATTAAAATTTCTGGAGCCAACAATCGGATTCGAACCGATGACCTTTTCCTTACCATGGAAATGCTCTACCGACTGAGCTATGTTGGCGTCTGTTTCATTAAAAAAAGAAGTTAGCAGGCTTTTTGTCAAGCTAATCCTTTCAGGGCAGGAGACTGGGAGTCTCCCCTACAGCTAAACTGTCATCCTAAATTTGTTGAGCATACTATCATGAACTAGTGAGTCTGTCTTCCTGAATTTATTTCAGGATCTAAAACTGTAAACGGCAGTAACATTGAAAACTTGCCAGTTCTGCCACCATACACTTGTAAACTGATTCATCATCACCTTGGAGACTGGGAGTATCCGCTACAGCCTCGCTTTCATCCTGAATTATATACCAAAAAATTAACCCTTGCCATATATCAAAAAGAAATTAAATAAGAAACTAGGTTAGTATTATATAGGAGAAGCTAATGTTAGATTGTTTAGGATGGATACGTAGTCTATTTACCTTTGGCTTGTGCTTGTTGATTTTTTCCTCATGTGCAACAGCCCTGTTTTTTAAACCTACGCCACAACCACAGCCGAACGCGGCTATAGAAACACAGCAAGAAAGATTGGATACAAAAGAATCCAGTAAAAACCTAATAACAAAAGGCGATATTTATAAGGAAAAAACTATAAAGATTTTGGATTCCGAAGGTAAACCCATTCGCGATGGAAATACTCCAGATGCTATTTTATTTATCGAGGTAAGCCAGAATCTATATCTTGGAGAAACTGCAGAAACAGCGAGATTCATTAAATACTTGCCAGACAATGATCCGAGCTGGGTTTCAGACGGACGGAAAACACTGTCTTACTCTAAACTTGGTACATATTATAGTAACAAAGATGAGTTGCTTGCGGTTCAAACTTTAATATGTGCGAAGCAAAAAAGGACATATGACGAAAATGGCTATTACATTTACGAACCGAAACCAGTTGCTTGCCCAAATTAGTTTTAATTATGAGCTAAATTACAACCCCTGTACAACACAGGGTTTTTTCATGCCCAATTTCAGAACATTTATTTTACTTGCCAAAGCTTAAATTCTTAGAAAGAGTAAAGCACATATGCAACTTTGGAAATTTGTTCTAGCCGGAATAACAGGAGATTTGGCCAAGAAAAAGATTTTACCTGCCCTAGCCCAATTCGCTATAAATAATCAAACCGAAGTTCAAATTGAATTAATTGGCTATTCCCGAAGCTTACCAGATCAAGCCGAAATTAATCTTATTCTAAACCAAGCCAGTGGCGGCGAACACAAATTAAGCAAAATTGAGTACATTCAAGGCGAATACACCGATCCTAATTTAGTTACCAATTTCACAAATCAGCTAAATGAAAACCAAAGGTTGGTAATTTATCTTGCTGTTCCACCATTAACTTACCTAGATATTATCGGAAATTCCTCTTCAATCCAACACAAACAAGCCGATATAATTATTGAAAAACCTTTTGGCCAAAACAAACAAGAAGCTGAGCAATTGCTAGATTTAATCAAAAATCAAGGTTTAGAAAACCAGGTTCATTTCTTTGATCATTATTTGTTCAAAAACCCTGCCATGCTTAGTAAGGCGGACAAAACTAATTTAAGCTTTTTAAAAGACAAATGGCCTTCTGCAATTACAATCAAAGTTATTGAAGAAGAAGGGGTTCTAAACCGTGGCGGTTATTACAACTCTATTGGGGCTTTAAAAGACATGTGGCCTCACATTCACAATTTATCTAAATTAATTTTCACCAGCCTTCCCATTAAGCCAAGTGTAAAGCCTTGTAACTATGAATGGAGCAAAGTTGTATTTGCCCAATACGATAACTATACCATAGATGTTAATTTGGAAAATTCTAACACTGAAACTTTCTTCAGCCTAAAAGGAAATGTAAAATATAATAGCCGTGCTATACCCATAGATATTGTTTGTGGGAAAAAACTTGGAAAGAAAGAAACTATTATTGAAATTAATTTTGAAGATGAAACTAAACTAATCTGGACTTTTTATCCACACCCTTCCTTACAAATTATTAGTCCTGAAATAAATTTCACCCTAAACTTGGAAAGAAATAACAATTTAGATCACACTAACCTATTTTTGAATCTATTAGACAACGATCTTTCAAAATTTGTTACCCCTGCCAATATTCACCACATCTGGGATACCTACGCCGACATTTTAAAATTGTGGAAAAAGCAGAAACAGGAGGTTCAAAATTATAATTACAGTAACTGGACAGAACTAGTTGAAATTAATTAAGGTACTCTGGAGCTTGGCGATGTTGCCATAATGGAGACTGGGAGTCTCCGCTACACATTCAAACCACAATATGCCTTTTCAAACTAAAATTACCCTTATATTACTTCAAACCCTTGATGGATTTATAGCTAAAAACCAAAACGACAATTTAGACTGGGGTAGCCCTGAAGATAAGCAGCTTTTTGCTGAAAGAACCAAGAAAATTGGCTTGATGATTTGTGGAAGCAACACTTATCTTAAAATGAACCCAAAAAGTTTTGAAGGCAGAAAAACTATTGTTGTAACTTCAAGACCAGAAGAAATAGATAAACAGGTTGATAATGTAGAATTTTTTACCGTCTCTCCGGCAGAATTAAAAGCCAAACTTTCTGATGAGGGTATTGCTGAAGCTGCTCTTGTTGGTGGTGGCAAATTAAATGGAGCATTTTTACAGGAAAACTTGGTAGATGAAATTTACATCAGCCTAGCCCCGGTACTTTTTGGCACAGGCGTGAGAGGTTACGGCGAAAACCAACTATTTAATAAATTTGAATTAATCTCAAACGAAATTATAAGTCCTAGTTTAATTCTTTTACATTACAGGAAAATCTAAGGCGATACTTTTTGGAGACTGGGAGTCTCCGCTACGGGCGTGCAAAACAAGAGTTACGGCAATGGAAACCACAATTGACAAGCGGGACTGATTCAATCAAACCATTCTTATGGAAAACTTAAAACTAACTTCAGAACAAATCCACACCCAGCTTAAACTTATACCAGAATGGGCCGATATTGACGAGCTAAAAATTAACAAAACCTTTAAATTTACCAATTTTGTTGAAGCCCTATCTTTTATCAACCAAGTTGGAAGCATAGCCGAAACCGCCAAACATCACCCAGATATTCACATATATTACAACCAAGTAGTTTTCGAATTATGGACCCACGATGTTCAAGGTTTATCAGATAAAGATTTCGATCTAGCCATTAAAATTGAAGAACTTTACACCAATTTCACATCAGAAACAAAAACCCAGGAGACTGATTACTAAAATTCCCCTCTTAAAACACTGGTACAGTTCGGGTTTCCCGAACGACATGAGTGTCCGAAGGGGTGGCAGTCGCAGACTGACGGGGTGTATCTTCCACTAAAATATTACTTGAAAGATTAAGAAAAAAACAAGAGGTGCAACAATGTGCCTCTTAATTTTTGCCCACCTTTGACAAAACCCTATTTTTAGGGATATGAGTTAACTCAGTTTAGTTTATTACAAATAAATAAAAATGCAATTAATCACAAATTTACCTGTTAATGTCATTGTGCCAGATGGAAAACATGTCGTACTTTTAACAACTGATGAATTTACACTTAGGAGCACTTGGCAAGTAGTTGGTTTCGAGACCAAATCCTGGTATTCCCTCCGTGATGCTAACCAACAAAAGATAAAGTCGCTTGCTGGTGTAATTTAAAAAAATTGAAGAGGTGCTAGTCATCTCTTTTTTCTTGGCTAAATACATTACCTTTGACTAAAACTGAACTGCTAAATAAATTTAAATTATGATCAATAGGCCCTTGTTGCAAATTAAAGACTTACACAAATCCTTCGGACTGAAGAAAATATTTACCGATGCCAATTTAGTTATTACTGAAAACCAGAAGATTGGAGTAATAGGACGAAATGGTGCTGGAAAAACCACACTTTTCAAAATGATTATGGGTCTTGACGAACCAGATTTAGGTGAAATTCAGCATTATCCATACATGCGTTTAGGATATATCGAGCAAAACGATCCATTTTTACCTGGCGAAACTGTTATAGATTTTCTTGAAAGATACACCAAAAAACCAACTTGGGAATGTGCCAAAGTTGCCAGCCGTTTCCAGCTTAAAAAAGATAGATTGGAAAAACCAGTAACCGATTTATCTGGAGGTTTCCAAATGAGGGTTAAATTAACTGCCACCCTACTTTTCGAACCAAATTTGTTGTTACTGGATGAACCTACCAACTATTTAGATTTATCTACTTTAATTTTGCTAGAGAAATTTTTATTAGATTTTAAAGGAACAGTAATGGTAATTACCCATGACAGAGAATTTATAAAGAAAACTTGCAATTCTACGCTTGATGTTGGTCATGGTCAGCTTTTTTTGCATAACGAAGGTTTGGAAGAATATTTAGAATACAAGCAAGAACAAGAAGAATTAGCTAAAAGTGTAAACGAGAACATTGAGAAAAAACAGAAACAACTTCAAACTTTCGTTGATAAATTTGGTGCTAAAGCCAGTAAAGCCAAATCTGCCCAGTCTAAAATGCGTCAGATTGATAAATTAGATACTAAAAAAATTGGTATAGCCACAGCTTTTTCTAATGTTAGAATGCATATTCCCACCGTTGAAAACAAACAAGGCGACGCTTTGGAATGTGTAAACATAGATATTGGTTACCCAGGAAAAGTGGTTGTAAAAGGTATTGATGTTCGGGTTGAACGCGGTAAAAAAGTGGCTATTTTAGGGGATAATGGGCAAGGAAAAAGTACTTTCATGAAAACCATAATGAATGAAATTCCTACCATGAAAGGTGAAGTTGCTTGGAAAAAAGGTTTAAAACTAGGGTTTTATAATCAACATTTAAGTGCCAGTTTGAATCCAGATGAAACTGTTTTTGGTTTTGCTTCCAAGAAAGCTGAAGGAAATTCCAGTATGGACGAGGTTTTTAGAATTTTAGGAAACTTTTTATTTACAAGGAACGATTATGATAAAACTGCCTCGGTTTTAAGTGGAGGGGAAAAAGCCAGACTTTGCTTGGCTGGAATATTTTTAGGTAAAGCCGATGTATATTTATTGGATGAACCTACGAACCATTTAGATTTTGAAACAGTAGAGGCTTTAGGCGCTGCTTTGGGTAATTTTAATGGAACAGTTTTTGTAATTTCCCATAATCGAACTTTCGTAAGCTTAATTGCCAATGAAATTATTGAAATTAAAGACGGAGGGTTGAAAAGAATTTTAGGAAGCTACCAAGATTATGTTTGGAACTTAGAACAGCAAGCCGATTTGGAAAATGCCTCCAACAAAAAAGCCGATATAGAAGAAGCAGCTAAGTTTGATGTGACCGGTGGTGGTGGAAGTGGCAAAACAGAAAGTGGACAGGTTTCTTCGAGCGGAAGCGGAAATATTAGTAAAGAAGTTCGCAAAAAACTTTTTGAAATGAACAAGGAACTTCAAAAAGCCGAAAGAAAAATGCAAAACCTGCAAAACCTAATTTCTGAAGGTCAAACCGACGAATCAACCAAAGCCAAACTAGCCGACGCCGAAATTGTATGGCTAGAATTGAAGGATCAGATTGAGAAATTGCAAAGCTAGGCAAAAGTAGATAAAATTAAATCTCTTGCGAAACTAAAAATTCCCCTCTTGAAACACCGGTACAGTTCGGGTTTCCCGAACGACATAAGTGTCCGGAGGGGTGGATTCGAAGAAGACGGGGTGTTTCCAGATTGAGAAATTCAATTATCTTTTTCTAGAGTAATAAATAAGTTTCAAGTAAAACCTTACATCCCAAGCAAAACCAATCCTGCGTACCAAAGTGGCCATTGTGCTTTTGGAATATTATTTATCTCTAGCCAAGTTTCATGGTTATCCAGATTAATTCGATTATTTTCTTGGTTTAAAACCTGTTGAATGGATACAATATTAGCATCCAAAGAATGCTTTTCAGCAACCAATTTAATATTTTTTAATAGGATTTCAGAATTGAATTCTGGGTCAACTAAAATACATGGAACAGGGTTTGGATTATGTTCTGTGTCTGTTAAAATATGCTTTTTGTAGGTATATTTCCCTACCATTTCAATATTTCCATGATCGGCTGTGATAAGCATTTTATGATTTCCCTTTTCTACAGCTTTAACCAATCGGCCAAGTTCAGTATCTAAAGACTCCATACTTTGAATTGAAGCTGGAATATTCCCAGTATGACCAAGCATATCTGGGTTGGCGTAATTTACGATAATATAATCATATTTTCCAAGACCATTTTCAATAATATAGTCTGTGATTTCCTTGGCTTTCATCTCTGGTTTTTCTGCGTGACTATGAACTTTATTTGAATCAATTACATGCCAAGTCTCCCCTTCCCACTTTTTGTTTTGCCCGCCGTTAAAGAAATAAGTTACATGATTGTACTTTTCAGTTTCTGCAATGTGTAACTGAGTTTTTCCTTCGCTACTTAGCACTTTAGACATTGGGTTTGAAACTGCCTGATTTTTAAAAATTGGATAATATTGCCCTTCTTTAAAAGTTTCAGGATTATAGTCTTTTGGAATAATATTTGATGAAATATCCAAGTTGGCGTTTAAGAATATTTCCTGTTCAATTCCGTAACTATTATTGGCCAAAATTGTTAAAATTAAATTAAATTTCTGGTTTAAATTGCATAAAACCGTTGAAAACTCCTTCATTCTATCTGTTCTAAAATTCATCAACCAAACTGTGTCTGTTTTTTGTATATAAGAATAACCAACCGGAGAAATCATTTCATCAAATTTGTTATCACTATAATTTAGGCTGCATACTTCCTTTAATTCCAAGTCAATAGATTTTAATTGTATAAGTTCAGATTTAAACTTTTCTGTTGGATGCATTTCATTTTGGATTTTATATTCAGAAAGCAGATATTCGTTTACATTATCGAATTTGGAAAAATCAAAGATTGCAGCCATACCTTCAACTACCCTGCCCCAGTTATTATCTCTATCCATGGTATAAAAACGACCGCCAACCGAACCCAAAAATATTTTGTCCTGATAAGGCTTTAATTGGTTTTCAAAAGTAGTAGTAAAATAATTCCAAGTTGAAACTAAGCTTGTTCTATCAGAATCACGCCCGTCAGTTATAATATGTAGAACAATTTTTTCTGCTCCAGAAAGCCCCGCACTAGCAATAGAGGCAGCCCAATGCCTTAAATCGGAATGGATTGTACCAGTTGAAAACAAACCGACAAGATGCACAGTTTTGCTTTCGCTTTTAGAAAGTTTCTGTTTTAAAAACAATTTTGGATCGAAAATTTGATCAGGCCAAGCTTTATTTAAGGTAAAATTTTCCTCCGAGCTTTTGGTTATTTGATAACTTAATTGCTTTATTAAACCTAATCCACCTAAATTCATATGTCCCACTTCGCTATTTCCAACCAGACCACTTTCTTGCCCAACACAATCTCCATCCGAGTTTAAAGTTGTCCACCAATATTTATTAAGTAAATACCTAATATTCGGCATTTTTGCCATACTTACAACATTATTCTGGGAAGTTTCCGCCAAACCAAATCCATCTAAAACACATAAAATTTTTGTCATATTTTTTCAATTCCACCTTATTGTACCCCATTAAAAAGTAAAGGTCAAAACCTTTTGCTACTTCCCCCACGCTTCTAACCCTCCGCCCGTTGGGCACCTCCCTTTACAAGGGAGAAATGGTGTATCGTTGGACACCTCGTCGCCAAAAGGCAAAACGAGGGGCTCCCCATTGTAAAGGGGGTGGCTCCGAAGGAGACGGGGGTTAGAAGCGTAGGAAAAACAAGAACAAACTTGCCACATTTACAATTAACACTAAAATTCAAATAACCTACCCTATGTTATATGTCATTCCCACACCTGTTGGTAATTTAGAAGATATTACTATCCGTGCTAAACGAATTCTAACTGAAGCAAAACTCTTACTTTGTGAAGATCCTCGTTCAACAGCTATGCTTTTAAAATTGCTAGAGATAAAAAGTGATCAAAAATTAATTCAATTAAGCAAAAAACAAGAAATTAACTTTAAGGGTATTGAAGAAGTGATATCCGAGTTAAAAAAGCATGCTACCGATGAAAACGATTATATAATTGGTCTTGTCTGCGATGCTGGAACCCCAGGAATTTCAGATCCTGGAAAAGTTGTAATTCAAAAACTGTGGGATAATAATTTAGATTTTACTGTACTTCCAGGTGCAACCAGCCTTATTCCGGCAATTGTAGCTTCAGGCATGTTAACCAAAGATTGGTGTTTTAAAGGTTTTCTTCCAATAAAAAAAGGCAGACAAACTATGTGGAAGGAAATAAACCAAAGCCAGGTGGCCAGCGTAATTTTCGAATCTGTTCACCGAATGGAAAAAACTATTTTGGAGATGAAAGAGTATCTTCCCCCTAACCGACTTGTTTTCATAGCAAGGGAGATTTCCAAATTACACGAAACCTATTGGCGCGGTAAAATTGAAGATTTAGATCCAAAACAAGTTACTCTGAAAGGAGAGTTTGTGTTAGTCATCGGCGGAGTTGAGGATATCGTGTAAGAAGCCTCCAACCCGTAGCGGCGAAGTTTACGAGCCACAAGCCACAAGCCACAACACATTTTTGATCCTGAAACCTTTTTCAGGATGACAGTAAAACCGATCTCTTCATCCTACCTTAATGTTATAGAATTCTTGTCTAAATAATTTACAGCCCAGCGTAAATCTAGGAATCTGGCTTCCCTATCTAAAGGCTTAGGATAATCTAAATCTATAATTCTTTCAGACCCAGCCACAAAACCGCTGAAATTAAACACACCAATTCCAACCACACTTTGCCTGGAATCCCGGACCAAAAACAGAATATCTACTTTTTCAATAAAGAATTCTGTGTTGTTTTTAAAGATAGCTGAAATTTTAATTTTATTTGTTCCTGGTTGCTGAATAATCTGGTCATTCCTAATTTGAATATCTGGCTTTTTTTGATTATTGTTTGCGTTAGGATTATAGAAAACTTTCTGAGTTGCTGGTTCTTCAATTAAAGTAAGCTTAACAGCACTAGGATCGGCTGAATTTAAAGTTAAATACTTAACCTCTTCAGGCAATAAATAGCTGGAAAACTTTTGTTGATCAAGCAAAGTTCCGTCCTTCGATGTAATTTGCAAAGTGTAAACCCAGGGGAAATATCCAGTTGTTGAATTTTCTTTATTATTTACTGAAATATACAATGCTTTTTCGCCAGAAGCCAAAGGAACAATTTCAGTTTCGCTTACCTGATAATTAGCCTGATTTAGGTCTTTTGGAATAATATCATTTTTAGAATCAAACCAAGTATTTCTAAATAAATTAGCCGAGGCAGAGCCGCCAAAATAGACTGGAGCGAGTAAAACCAAACAAACTCCGGCAAAAATTATTATTCCTCTGCGCACCCCTCCCTGAAAAGCAATGGAAAGGTTTTCAACTCTGTATTGTAAGGTATCAAGTTGGCTCATATTATATTAGATAGGCTTTTATTAAATATTCATTTAACATTCTGTTTGTGTTGAAATGACTGGCATTAATGGCTATACAATTTTTTTGTATTTTTAGCCAGCTTTCAAAATCATTTTTATACATTGGCAAGATTATTTCTTCAAGTTTAAAATATAAATCGTGAAGTTGTGCTGATGCTAACTTCCCTTCATCCATTTCATTTTCACCCAAAGCCCAACCTGTAACACCTTCTGTCCAACCTTCAACCCACCAACCATCTAAAGTTGATATGTTTGGTACTCCGTTTAAAGATGCTTTCATACCACTGGTTCCAGAAGCTTCAATTGGCACAACAGGGTTATTCAACCAAATATCAACACCAGCCGTCATTAAACTTCCAATTTCTATATTATAATTAGGAAGATAAACAATTTTCAAAAACGACTCTTCTTTTTTACTGGCCTGATAAATATTTTTAATAAAGTTTTCCCCTTCTGGTTCGTTTGGATAAGCTTTTCCTGAAAAAATTATTTGTAACCCACCAAACTTTTTGGCTATTTTCTCCAATTTATCTATGTCTGTTAGAATAAAATCTGCCCTTTTATAGCCCACCATTCTTCTAGCGAAACCTATGGTAAATATTTTTTTATCAAGCTTAATACTTTGGGTTTTTTGAATATAGTCGAACAAATTTTCCTTAGCTTCTGCGTGGGCCCAAGCAATTTCTTGCGGTGAAACTACAGCACAAAGCTTAAGGTTTTCTGGCGAACTTTTCCAGTTCAAAACATATCTTGAAAATAAACTTTCAAAAGGTTTAGAAACCCAAGTATTAACATGAATGCCGTTTGTTATTGCATCAATTTTGTATTCTGGATACATTTGGCTGGTAACTAAATTGTGTCTTTTAGAAACTCCATTACTTAATTTTGCACTGAACAAAGCTAAATCAGTCATGTTCATAGAACCATTCTGCCAAAGATTATCCGGTAAGTACGAAAAATATTCCCCAAGAGTAGATTGCAAAACTTCTTTAGAATAATGGGTGTGAGCAGTAGCCAAAGGTGTGTGAGTTGTAAATACCACTCTTTTCTTAACTTCACTCCACATTCCTAATTGTTTCTTTAATTCTAAAGCAGCAAATATAGAGTGGCTTTCGTTGCAGTGGTAATTTTGAATATTTTTATGACCAAGAAGTTCTAAAACTTGCACCCCACCAACTCCAAGCAACATTTCTTGTGCAATTCTAATCGACTTATTGGCTGGATAAACATGGCTTGAGATCTCTCTCATTTCGGGTGAATTTTCAGGAAGATCGGCATCCAAAAAATATATTGGAACTTCGTGGCCGCCAACTCCAATTACTTCGTATTTCCAAACTTTAAAAGTAACTTTTTGGCCACTTATTAACAACGAATGCTGAATATGAGTTGGCATTAAATAATCTTCATACTTCCAAACATCATCAGATTCAATTTGCTCGCCTGTTTCAGAAATTTCCTGTTTAAACCAACCATTTTTGTACAAAATTGAAACTCCAAACATGTTCACGCCAAGGTCTGCGGCCGATTTAACTGTGTCACCAGCTAAAATACCCAGCCCCCCGCAATAAGTTTTCATATCACTTTTAATACCAAATTCAAGGCATAAATAAGCAACGCTGGTTGGTAAAATGGACATATATATGTTATTTTAGTTCGTATATTAAATTTTGTCTAAGGATTATTATTTAGGAGGCAAAGTGACAATTCTTCGAGTGGAGTCATACTGAACTTGTGAACCTGTCATCCTGAACTTGTTTCAGGATCCAAAGCATAGTTATGCAATTAAACAAACCAAAAGACAAATGTTATTTTAAATTTGGGGACCAGGGGTCTCCGCTACTGCCTATTTCTATCTATCCTCGTGCATTTTTTGCCAAATAAACTTTTCCCATAAAATTCTTTTATCGGCACTTAACACTGAACTTATATCGCTTACTGGCCACCATTTCGCCCTCTGGTTTTCCCAGTTAGTTTTAGGATGAAGATCTGAACCAATGTACTGAACTAATTGAACATAGTTAATAGTTCTATTATATTTAGCTCCCCATAAAATAAATCTTATTAAAGATAGCGAAGACATTTCAACCCCCACTTCAACCGGCTTACCAATTGGAATTAGATCGGAATAAGCCAAATTTGTTTCTTCAGTAGCCTCTCTAAGGGCTGCGAAAGCCAACTCTTCACCTTTTTCAATTTCGCCTTGAACCATGCTCCAGCCTGTGTCTGAAGGTAAGATATTATAACGCTCGACAAGCAAGAAAGGACTTGTGGCTGAAATATTTACTTGGTTTTGAATCGAAAATGAACGGTGTATAGCTGCATGTACAGTCTCTCTGGCTTCCCCCTTTTGCATAAATTCCTGCAAAGTTGTCCAAAACCACAAGGTTACAATTGAATCTATAATTCTAACTCTTCTGTATGGCTGATTATAGAACCTGAAAAGCCATTCCAAGCCAATAGATTGCAAAAACTTTGGCGACTCGGTTTGTTTAGCCCCACCACCCAAATGATCAACAGCAGCTCCAATTCCTGTAGCTAATGTAAAACTGATCTCTTTATCATTGCACAAATTATCTATAAAAAATTCTTGTTTACCACTTCCACCTCCAAAGCAAGTTAGAATTAAATCTGGCTTTTCCTTACGAATAAATTCCTTGGCTTCAAACAAATCTGGAAATACTTGGAACAAATTGTTTGTTGTTACCAACACTTTCTGGTTAGAAATTAAACTAAGTAACCTATCTACTAAATTGCTTGCTGGTCTTTTAGTAACTACAGGTTGAATGTCCTTCATCAAGTTAGATTTGGTATCTCTAGTCCAAGTAACCAGGTTAATATCTGGAAACAGCTTAGAAACTAAATTTTTGGTTACTTCATCGCTACTCGAGTTTCCCCCCAAAATAACAGTCTTCCATTTTTTTTCTTCAGCAATTTTAAATAGATCATAAACCAAATCACGGCCTAAAATAGTTTGATTCCTGGTTCGTGCAGTGAAATTAATTTTTAACATTAAGCTAAACAGGCCAGAAAATAGATTTATAATTAATTCCAAAACAAAGAAGATAAGAAAAATTGGTAACCTAGCAACAATTGGCCAATTTATGATGAATTGAGAGTAAATTGTTGGAAGAAAACCAATCTTCATTGTTCGCCACATGGCCCAGTGTAAACCTTTTCCATCTATAGCAGTAATATTGGCCCGGTTTAAAACCTCTTTGTAAGAAGGGTTTCGGTTAGCCCGAAGCAAAAATTCACTATAGAAAAAATACAAACTGGTTTTACTACCTTCTTTTAAATTTTTAATTTCGTTTTTTAAGGAAATTTTACTTATTTGTGGAAGTTTTACCCCCATCAGCAAAGGAATCGGCATGACAAATTTTTGATTCAAGATACTTGGAAAGTCAAGCAGGCTATATACTTTCGGAAAGAATTTTTATAATTCTATTTATATTTTCTGTATTTCTATGGCTACTTTTAGCAAACTTAATAAAATCAGATATTTCTTGTTCTTTAATTTTAGTGCAAGGACAATCAAAATCTACATAACTTTTGTGAATTTCTTTCTTACAAATAGATTTTAAATTATCAGTATTTATCTTTTCTTTACTGTATGATATTTTGTCTACACCTTTAATTTCAAGTAAACAGGCTTCAACACATGGGTCAAAAACAATAATTATAATCTTTTCCTTTAACCATATGTTATTGCTATTCGATAGATGTTTGTCGATATTTTTTTCGTCATATTTGTCTTTATCTGTTAGCCACAAAATTTTATCGACATTATTAGCCTCATTATGGTTTAATATTCTCAAAAGCTGTGCTTCACCTGATCCACCTTTAAGATCTTTAGTATTTCTAAAACTATTCTTGCTAACATATTGAGAACAATAATATTTCTTCAATATTTTAAATAGTGATTCTTCTGTTTTACCTTCAAACCCTACAAGATATGTAGTTTTTGCAATTCTTGGTTTGTTGAAATTCATTTTATTTAATCTATATTAGGAACAGCCCCATATTTTCCGAGCATGTATTTTTTACTTAAACTTATCTGATTTCTAGTATCTTTGCTATCAAAGTCTGTAAGCCTAAAGATGTCAGTGCTTTCATTTTCTGTTTTTTCAGTAAAGTAAATGTGTTGTTTTAAAACACCATCTATATCCATAAAACCAGGCTCGTGGGCCGTTGCAATTAATTGTGCATTGTGATTATTAATTTCTGGGTCAAGAAACATTTTTACAATTTCTTCAACAATATAAGGATGAAAACAGTTACCAATTTCATCAATAATAAAATTATGGCCAGTTTCTATTGAGGCTAAAACAAAATTTAATAAATTAAATAACTTTTTTGTTCCTGCAGATTCAAATTTGAATTCAAGGTTACCAAAACTATGCTGACTATAAACTTTATATTTTGGATTATTAACATCATTACTGCTAATTTCTTCATAGATTATATTTTCCAGCCCAATTGCAAATTTCTTTAAAATGCTAACTATTTTTTCCAGTCTAACTGAATCTTTTGCTAAATATTTTGTAGTTAGATTATCTAGCCAATCAGCTGAATCATGTCCGAATTGGTAGCTACTAATTCCAATTGCAAATTTTCTATAAAATTCATGATTATCTGCCTTTGCCTTACTTATATATGATGAATATTCATTTAGCCTATCAAATTTTATATCTGTTAGATCTGGGGTTTCAAGCGATGCTTCTGTTCTACTAAACTTTATTTCTCCCTGCACATTTAGCCACTCCGATATAACTTTTCTTTCTTTAATTTCCAAATGATAGACATATTCATTATAATTATCCCAATTGGCTAAATACGAAATTTCAAAAACTGATTTTTCATTATCTCTATTTGCAAATGCACAAAATTTAGTATTTATAGCTGTTTCTTCAGGCTTAGATGAGTAAGAATAACTAATAAAATCATACAGAAAATCTAAAACAGCCAAAACATTACTTTTACCACTAGCATTCGCACCATAAATCAGGCCTATTTTTCCAATTCTATTTTTATTACCTTCAGAATTTTCCTTTATATAAAAACCTTCGTACTGGTCTTCAGTAACGCGACCAGCAGATTCTAAATTTAAGACAGTTTCTTCTTTGAAGGAAAGAAAGTTTGATACTTTTAAGTATTTAATCATAAGTAAATTCTGACACAACTTTTTCTTATCGTCAATAATTTGTTGATAACAAATATTATACTACTTATCCAAATCCAAAATCCAGGCTGCTAAGCTTCTTACGCTTTGCCCTGTTGCTCCATCTACTTCAAGATTGTTGTGGTTCTTATTCCAAACACTTCCGGCAATATCTAAGTGAGCCCAAGCATAGGCTTTAGGTTCTTTAATATTCAACTTTGAATTTCTAAAATTTCTTTGATCCACGAAATGACTTAAGAACAAACCTGCGGTTAAATGCCCAGCCATAGGACCAATTTTACTGGTATTAACAAACTGCCCAACTTTCCCCTTTACTTCTTTTCTTAAAACTTCTGGCAAAGGTGTGTGCACTGTTTTTTCTCCTTCTTGAATAAAAGTTGCCTCCAATGTACTAATCAATCTGTAATCATTTCCCATCATAGCTGTGTAATGTTCAGAAACTGATCTTACTGCAGCACCGGTTAAAGTTGCGGTGTCAATAATGTAATCTGGATCTTGCAGCGTTGCTAAGGTTAAAGCATCAGCCAAAGTAAGCCTTCCTTCAGCGTCTGTGTTCCAAATTTCCACAGTCTGGCCAGAATATGTTGTTAAAACATCGTCGCTTTTATAGCTGGCACCATCAACCATATTCTCAACCCATGCTGAAATCCAGTGAACTTCGGTGTTTTGCAAATTCATTTCAGACAAAGTTTTCATAACACCAAACATTGTGGCACTTCCGCCCATATCTACTTTCATGGTTTTCATTACCCCACCTACCTTAATATCTAAACCACCGGAATCATAGGTTACGCCTTTTCCAACCAAACATACCTTGTTTTTCACTTCACCTTTTGGCTTAATTATTACATGGACCATAGTTGGGTTGTGCCTGCTAGATCTGCCTACAAAAGTAATTCCTTCCATTCCCAATTCTTGCATTTTGTCGTAATCAATATGTTTAATTTCCACAGAGGCGCTGTCTCCCAATTCTTTTTTAACAAGCGGTGGCAAAGTTGTAGGGTTAATATTTTCAGGAATATCATCTACCAAACTTCTGGTTAAAGTAATACCGTCGTTAAGAGCCTTAAAATTGGAGATGAATTCATCAGTAACCAAAGTGTTTAATTCAGAATCAAAGTAAACCGAAATTTGCTTGTTCTTAGCTTCCTTTTCTGGTAAATAAGTATCTAAATTCCAGCTAGCCTGAGAAATTCCCAACACTAAATCGAACAAATTTTTGGAAAACTTACCAAAGGAATTAGGCATTTCTTCAGCAAAAATGCTGTGATTGTTCAAAACTAATGATGTAAAACTATAATCGGCTATTTTATTGTATATCTTAGCCCCTAAATTGTATAAATTAATTTTATAAAACGGATCAATGGTTTTTTGTTTACCCTCAAAAGTTAAACCTACAAATAGTGTGTTACTTTCTGGCAAAACAGCTATTGCAGGATATTTTCCGGTAAATTTAATATTCTTCAAAGTTTGCTGAATTCTGGTGTCCAAATTTTCAAGTTCAGCTGATGTTAAAAATTTAATGTTCCAAGTTGTATTTTCTTGTGGTGCAGTATTCGTAATAATTGTTAACATAATCTCTTAGTGAAGAGATAGAAAAAAACCCTTGTTTAGTCAACTATCCCTGAAAACAACCAAAAATTAATTACGATTTCTAGATACCCAACTAAAGTTAGAACTTCAATATTCAGTCTAGAATACCACTACAATTCCTTTTTCCCATCTTCCTTCTTAGAAAATACTTTTTGGTGTAAATCTCTTATTTGCCAGTCACTTACATGAGTGTAAATTTGGGTGGTGGAAATGTTGGAGTGTCCCAAAAGTGTCTGAACCGAGCGTAAATCTCCGCCTTCGGTTAAAATTTTAGTAGCAAAGCTGTGACGCAAGGTATGCGGCGTTATGTGTTTATAAATTCCCAAACGATTAGCATAACTTTGCAGCATCATTTGCACCATTCTGGAAGTTAAAGGCTTTTGCTTCTTCAAATCTTTGGTCCTATTTTTACTGAATGAAATAAATAGCCATGGGTTTTCGTCGTTTCCTCTTAAATGAAGATATTCGTGGATTGCTTCAACCGCTACTGGGGCCAAAAAAGCAGAACGAACTTTGCCGCCTTTCCCTTGAATTAAAAGCTGATTCTCAGAAATTCTATCATTTTTAGACAAGTTTTCTTCTGGAATAGTTTCTTCATTCTCTAAATTATTCTGATCTTGCAAATCGCTGGATTCAATAGCAAGACTATCTTCTGCCCTTTTAGAATAATCGGTTGGAATTTGAGCCTTTTTTAAACTAAGAAGTTCCGACAAACGCAAGCCCGATCCAAAAAGGGTTAGTACAATAGCTTGGTTTCTTTTTTTCTGAACATCAGCTACTTTGTGTGAATCTTGAATAATAACTTGAACCAGTTTTTGAACTTCAGCGTCGCTTAAAAATTCAATTTTTCTCATTCTAGTTTTAGGTAATTCAAGCCGGTCTGGAGAAAGCACCAAAGCCCCATTTTTAATTAAAAATTTTAGAAAAGAGCGCAGAACCACAATTTGGTAAGCCTGGGTTTTCAAGCTAATTTTATCTCCTCTTATAGATTCCTGCTTGTTTAAAAATACCCTATACCTATTTACAGTATCCATATCAATCTGATTTGTTCTAACAATTCCAGTTTTATCTAAAAACTTTTCAAATCTCTCCATAGTAGCCCTGTAATTTCTTACAGTATTAAGTGAATACTGCTTGGTTAGTTCGCAATAAAGCAAAAAATCCTCCATATCTCTTTTGAACGACATAATAATGATTAACTAAAATGACTTCGTATAAATGTCAAACTTTTTTAGCTATCTCTAGCAATAAGGTAAGCAGACATATCTCTGATAAATGTTATTCCATCATTATCTTTATCAAAAGAAGAATAAATTATATCCAAAGCTTCTGCGTTTTCTTTTTGACACCTATCTTTTATTTGATCGACCACTCCACTTTCAATCATTTTTTGTTTAAGCTGATCAATTTCTGAATTGGCAATATTTGCATTACCAAGCTGTTCTTTAAGTATTAATCTTTCCTCATCATTTAACTGATTATAATAAGTGGACATCATTAAAGTTCTTTTTCCTTCAACAATATCTGCTTTGCTTGGCTTACCTGTTTTATTTTCATCACCAAACAAACTAATTATATCATCAGTTAGCTGATAAACTAAACCAATTTTTTCACCAGCAATGTTAAAAGAGGCAATTTGAGAATCTGAAGCGCCAGCCAAAGTTGCCCCAAGTAAAAGTGGCTTTTGAATTGAATAATTTCCAGACTTCAAGATTAACATATGTTCAATGTTGGCAGGATCTAAAGTATCAAAATCGGCCATTCCAACCCCATAACAATCGTCTAGCTGACCTGAGATAAGTTCAAATTGCATTTGATAAAACAGGGTTTTCATAGCATCAACGGCTGGGGAAGAGGGCAATTTACCAATTACTTCCTGTGAAAGCATATAGGCAAAATCTCCGGCTAAAATTGTTGCCCCTAAAGCGAAATGATTAGCCCTATCATCTAAATTCTGATGCAGACTTGGGTGATTATCTAACAAATCTTGCTTAAAATAATCTTGGTAAAAACTTTGAACCGTTGGAGAACCTCTGCGGGTTAAAGATTCATCTATAATATCGTCGTGTATTAGGGCGAAGGTGTGAAACAATTCCAAAGCAATTCCAACTTGAATAATTGTTTCCATTTCTTGCTTGTTTGGGGCTTTTCCTGAGGCAAGAAAACCAAAATAAGTTAGCGCAGGTCTAATTCTTTTTCCAGCGGATTTAACTTCTAAAATAACCCGGTAAATTTCTTTAAGATTTATTTCTGCAGTTGGGTTTATATGGGCAGCTTGTTGAATTTTGTTAAGCAAAAATATGCTTAGTTGATTGTCGAAATTGGTTTTAAAATCAATCAGCTGTTCCTTAAAGTTCATAAGTATTGAATATTCTACAAAATTGGAGTAAAGGGTGCTCCTTGTCAATTTAATAATAAAGAAACAAATTAGAGATCCAAGCCCCTGTTGTATTTCAAATATTTTGATTGCCTCGGTAATTGACAAAGTGGTTGCATACCCACTAAGACCCTTTGAGATAAGTGCTATTGAAAATCCTAAGAATAAAAAAGCAATTATGTATAAAACATCTCTATAACTTAAGTTCACTGGCTTCACCTAAAACATTTAATTATTTATTAATCTATAAAATTGATGATAGTCAAATCAACTTTATTTTACATTTTTTTGATTTAATTTCAATTACAAAGAGAATAGCTTCTACACAAACGCCAAAACAACCATGACTCCATAAAAAATAACACAGGCTACAACCGACAATGTGTTGAACATTCTAGGCTTAGTTTCATTGGGTAAACTTAAGTTTAATTTCAGCAAAAATATTGGATATAAAGCCATAATGAAAGCAGAGGTTGTAGCCGAAATTTGTAATAAACCTGCTGGTTGATTAAACCCAGGAATAATAGCAGTAAAAAGCAAAATAACCATTCCGATAACCGCAGACCCCTGACTTAATCTTTCAGATTTGAATTTAGAAAAAATCTTTGAGCCTGTATTTTTAAGAAGCCTGCCGGTGGCATCTAAAATAGTCATCTGTGCCATGAAGAACAGAAGAAAAATTCCCAAAGCCCAAGCAAAGCCTGCTCCAAAAGTTAATTGATTTAATTTATCTACCTCAAAACTTAAAATGCCAAAACCCACTTTATTTGATCCAGGAAGTAAAACTGCTGAAATAATGGCGATTAGAAATATTCCTACAAAATTTCCCAGATAAAATAAAATGAAGTGTTCCTTCCAAATTAAACTCCACCAATTTTTAAAGTTATTAACACTTTCTTCATTCCAAACTATATTCAAATCAGCTGAAGTTTCCCGATTTACAATGTTACTCTGTTTTGTAGATAAAGAATTACCAACAAGAGATTGTTCACTATTCATTATTAATTCTTCATTATTAATTTCTAATTGCTGATTGATTCCGTAACCTTTCTTTGAAACCCAGTCGCTTTGCACTAAATTCAAAACACCAGCCACTCCACCAAAGGCCAACGCTGAAATGAAGGTTATTCTATCGCTATTTTTTGGCCACCAACCACTTTCAAAGTTAAATTTAATATTTGCTAACTCTGGAGAAAGCCGAATTAAGGTGTATATTCCAATAGTTAAAATAATAAGCAAACCAACTCTAGCAATATTTTCCAAAATTTGGTAACTTTTTTTACTCTGCCAAATTAAGATCTGAAGCCCAAGCAAAACAAAGGCAAACCAAGCTCCGTAACTGCCAAAACCAACTGTATAAGCCAAAATATTTCCTGCAATAGAAATCCAAGCTGGCCAGGCAAGACTAATAATAATTCCAAAAATGAACAATGGCCCCAACCAAGAATGTCTGCCAATCATGCCTTTTAAGGTATTTTTTCCGGTTACAATAGAGTATCTTTCAATTTCCAAATTCACCATGAACTGCAAGAACAAAATTAATGGAACTGCCCACAAAATGGTTAAAGAATATCTACCAACTAAATCTGGCCATAAAAGCATTTCACCACCGTTCAAGCTTAAAGCCACAAAAATTATTGAAGGACCAAGTAATTGCCACAAAGTTTTTTTAGCCGCAGGAAAAATCATGAATTTATTATAGTTTACAAGCATGTTTTGGGCAAAAATAAAACCCCAAAAGGGGATTGTATTGGTGACTACTTCGTCACAACATATCTTATAAGAAAATATTTTTACCCACCATCAACATTTTTTCTATCTACTTCGGTAAGTTTAATTGTAACAGGGGTTCCTTGAAAATTAAACTGCTTACGAACTACATTTTCCAAAAACCTTACATAAGACCAATGCACTGTAGTTTTATCTTTAATTAAAAGTTCAAAAGTTGGTGGTTTAGATTTTGAATAAACCAAGTCGTAAATTACCGCTTTTTTCTTATTGGCCACTTTGTTTGGTGGTTTTTTCTTCATTAAGAAGTTAAATAACTTTCTAACATCGGCTTTATCAATTTGCTTTTCACGGTTAGCAATAGATTCATCAATTTTATTCCAAATCTGCCACAAATTTGTTCCTTCTTTAGCTGAAACCCAAACGAAATCGTCTAGTTTTAAGAACACAAATTTATGTAGGAAATCACGGATGAATTTCTTCTTCTGCTCTTCATCAATTAAGTCTGCTTTGTTGGCTATTACCACAATACCCTTTTTGGCCTCTCTACAAATTCCAGCTACAACTTGATCTTGGTGGCTTACCGGCAAGGATGCATCTACAATTAAACAAATTACATCGGCTTGGTAAGCTGCTTCAACAGTTCTAAAAGTAGCAAAAGTTTCAGCCCCAGTGGTTCTTTGTCCTGGCTTTCTTATTCCGGTGGAATCTAGTAAAATATATTCCTTTTCAATCCATTCATATTTTGGCTTAGTGGCTTCTACTTCTACTTTATTTTGCTTCGAGATCTTTTTTCCACTGGCGATTACTTCCTTTGGTAATTCTACTTCATCATCATTTTCTTCTTCCAACTCTTCCAACAATTCTTCAGAAACATTATGAATTTCAGTAGTTTCATCATTATCGAGTAAGTCATCTTCCAACTCTTCCAAGCCTAATTCTGATTTATCGAGCAAATCTTCGTCATCTAAATCCAAATTTTCTACAGGTTCCACAATTTCAGTCTTCACCATTCTTTTCAAAACCATGTCATTTACGCTTAAGGTGGTTCCGGGAATATCAGTAACAATTTGAACTTCTTTACCTAGCATAGCATTAAACAAAGAACTTTTTCCCACATTCGGTTTTCCAATCAACAAAATTTTAGGGCTTCTTTTTTCCTGCTCTTCAAATTCCAAGTTATCTGGATCAATCGGGGTTTCTTCCATCACAACTTCATACAAACCAGGACCATTGGCATCATTTTCACGAGTTACATAATATGAACCATCATTTAATTTCTTAACAATTCCAGCCTTAGCCCTTTTCTTCTTTTTTGTATCAATAATTCTCATCGGCTCTTCAGGAGATTTTTCAAAACCCATGGCCAAACACTTTTCTACCAAAGCATCAAGTAAATCGTTTACACCGTAACTGTTGGTTGAACTTACATTAACAAAAGCAAAACCACCCAGCCTTGCGTAATCGGAAATACTTTTTTCCAGGTTTGGATCATCAACCTTGTTAATTACTATCATGAAGGGTTTTCCGGCCTTCCAAATTTTAGATAAAACTTTCTGGGAAATATTTTCAGGATTCTGTCTTCTATCAATAACCCAAACCAGAATATCGGCCATGGCAATTGCTCCGAAAGAGCGAACTTGAATTTCCTTCTGAATTTTATCTTCAGGATCAGGAACCAAACCACCAGTATCAACAAATTGCATGTACATGTTGTCCCACTCGGTTTCCGACCAGTTTAAATCTCTGGTTGTGTGTTCTTCTTTGGCAGTAATGGCTTTTTTAGTACCGCAAATTCTATTAAGCAGGGTACTTTTACCAGAATTAGGCAAACCAATTAAAGCAATGGTAGGTATTCGTTTCATAAAACAATCAAATCTGCAAGTTCAGGCTTTGTCAAAAGAATCAAATAATATCCAGGCTATCCACCTTTGTAGCAGAGTGAAATAGCAGTCATCCTGACTCGGTTTCAGGATATATATGCTTAAAAAAATAAATGTTAGAACTATAATATCAGATATTTGACTTCAACAAATATTTATGAAAAAATTATTTTAGTTTATATTATCATGGTTTAAAACTCAATGGATATAGATTTATCAGATACCCTGATTGCATTACTATTTTTTTGTGATGTTAGTGATGAAAAACAAGTTATGGGCATTAACATGATAGATTTAATGTCCGATATTACAGTACCGCCAACAACTGTATGTCACAAATCTAGCAACCTACGATTGGTAATTGCAATAGAAAAAGCCTGCAAAGTTGATAGTTTAATTAACTTAGCAGAGGAAAGTTATCTGGAAGTTTTTCAAACACCTAGTGATTTAAAGCTAGATGTTTTACTTACAATGATTAATTCATTGTTTATTTACTCAAACATGGGCAGCAATATATTAGACATATCTGACTCTTATGTTTTTAAAATCATCTTCGACATGTTCGACATGTTCTGTGAATTTATGGATTCATTGGAGCATGATGAGTTTGAACATCACAAACTCCAGTGGGCTCAAGTCTGCTCATAACAAAATAATCGCCTAGCTAACCCCTAGGCCTTTTTATTTGCCTAAAATTAATTAAAATCACTTATGCCTCTGCATTTTCAAGTTCAATAACTTCTTCCAAAGACCTGATGTGAAATTTTATAACACTGCCGCTGCTTAAGGCTATTTCGACATGTGGGTTGAAGGTGTTTAATAAACCACTTGTCTCGATAGTATCAGGAGAAAGCCTGAATAAACTTTGTAAATTTGCTTCTGTTCTATTTTCTTCAGGAAGTAAAAGAGCAACTACCTGCAAACCTTCTCGGTATTTATTATTTGCCTTAGGAGAAATTAATTCTAAAATAAATGGTTTGTTATTTTCAAAATTCACCGAACTGTGTTTCCAAGTGCTAATTGGCCTTCCACCAATTTCAACCTCGGTTAACATTTCCATGCCAATTTTTGAAAGTTCTTGTTTTTTTTCTTCATAACCTTCTTTAGAAGTGGATCGATAACCCAAATGAGTAATTAAATTTTTCAAACTTGCAACATTTTTTTCTATTTCAAAATGATCACATAAATCTCCGAAAAATTCCCTTTCTTCAGCCACAAGTTGAGAAATTGTAGCGTTAATAAAATTTTCTGAAGGCTGGTTTAAAACCTGGTCAATTTTTTCTTTCATAATTAATCAGTTCTAGCTAAGGCACCTGGCTTGTCAAGTATTTCTTTATAGATCTTTTCCCCAAGGGCTTCTTTTGCTTCGTCAATATTAAAATTTTCGATGCTTTTCTGGCTTAAATCTAATTTAAAATTCTTATCATCAGTTTTCAAGGATTCTCGAATTGCCATTTCAAGCATTAGGTCAATTTTTAATCCATATTCTCTAAATTTGGCAGAGTTAGCAATTTCAATAGCTAAAATGGCAGCAGCTATATATGACGGATTTATATATTTAAATTCAGTAACAGAATTATTATCTTGAGCGCCAGAAATATCTTTGCTGCGACCGTATTTTCTGGTAAACCTTTCTGCTGTTTCTCTTATGGCCATTGTTAATGCTACAGAATAGAACTTTTTATCAGCTTCTGACAGGTTTTTTATAATTTTTACTACCTCTGAATAAATATCAGGGTTTGTTTTAGCATAGCCTTTAGAAATCAAAAACGAAATTATTCTATCTAAATTAAAAGTCTCAGGGTCAGAATCTTTCCGAGACATTAAAAGCCTTGTATCATAGGAAATAGAGGCAAATAACTCTGATTCTCGGTTGAAGGCATCTGTTTTTGTAAAGTCGCCTAAAGAAGATAATAATTCTGGAAATTTTTCTTTAAAACCTTTTTCAATCATTGTTTTGAAAAGTAAACCATGGTCGATAACATCATGTGGAAGGCTTGCAATATCTGAGGGGCTATTGGGGAAATAATTGTTGGCAAAAGTTTTTCCCGAACCAACTTGATAAATAACTGGTTCTTCTAAATTTGCTTTATAAGACAACCCAAGTACATTTGCTTCTACAACATACATTTCTCCAATGTTTTCGTAAGGCCTTGTTACTTCATTGCTAAACTGGGCTTTATCTTGATTAACCTGCTTTGCTTCTATTTTTTTAAGATGTACCTCGTCAGGGTCGCCTTGAAGCTGAAGATTAAATGTACCACTAACTGCTAAATTAAATTCATCCTCGAAATTTGGATTATTTTCTAAGCAAGTGATTAATAACTTTTTCTGAGGTTCAGATAACTTTGGCCAATCTAAAAGTTCCTTAATTGTAATATGGGGTGAGTTTTTAGCTCCATTTTTAATAGCAATAAAATTTTTTCTGAATATATAGCCAGCTAAAGGCCTGGTCAACAGTAATTCGCGCATTTTTAATCCCTCATTATTTTCGCCAACCATAGCCAACATTTTCTGGGCAGCAGTTATAACAGAATTATTTTCCATTCTATTTATTTGTTTTTTGATATTATCATCCGGGAGATTCAAAATTGGCTCTTCCATATAAATTTAAGCTATTATATGTTATAAAGCACACAATGCCAAGTATTTATTTGCCTAAAATTAATTAAGATTGCAATATTTAAGTTAACTATGCTGAAGGCTTTAATTTTTGATTCTTTTTTCGATAAACATCGTGGGGTTATTGCTTTCATTCGTTTATTTAATGGAGAAATAAAGGCTGGGGATAGCATTTACTTTTTGCAATCAAGCACCAAAATTACGGTTTTAGAAGTTGGGGTTTTCAAACCAGAAATGCAACCAATTTCAAGTTTAAGCAGTGGCGAGGTTGGTTATTTGGTTACAGGTTTAAAAGAATTAGAAAAGGTTAAAGTTGGTGATACAGTAAGCAGCAAAGACGACCAAAGTTTAGCTCTGCACGGCTATAAAGAAGTAACTCCAAAAGTTTTTTCCAGTCTTTTTCCAACCAACGCCGATGATTATCCAAAACTTCGTGATGCGGTGGCTAAATTAAAACTTAGCGATGCTTCCTTAATGTATGAAACCGAGAATATTCCAGCCCTTGGTTTTGGTTTTAGATGTGGGTTTTTAGGACTTTTACACATGGATATTGTGCAGGAAAGGTTAAGCCGAGAATTCGATTTAGACTTGGTTTTAACTACCCCTTCTGTAGAATATGAAATTGAAGAAAACAATGGGAGTAAATACACAATCCACACCCCAGCTTTGCTTCCTGACCCAAGTAAAATTCGCCATATTTCAGAACCTTGGATTAAAATGGAAATTTTGACTCCTGATATTTACATTGGGAAAATTATCGAATTAATAACCAACAAACGCGGTACTTATACTTCAATGTCAGCTCTAGCAGCCGATCAAGTTCAAATAACTGCAGATTTACCCCTTGCAGAAATGATTGTAGATTTTTACGATGAATTAAAGTCTTGCACCAAGGGTTTTGCCACCATGTCTTACGATTTAGTTGGCTTTCAGCAAAGCGACTTGGTTAAAATTGATATTCTGGTGAACAAAAAAATTGTTGATCCTTTGTCTGTAATGTGCCACAGGGCTAATGCCGAAACCAAAGGTAGAGAAATTTGTGAAAAGCTAAAAGAACTAATTCCAAGGCAGCAATTTGATATTTCCATTCAAGCCTCAATCGGCGCCAGAGTTATAGCTAGGGAAACAATCAAGCCTTTCAGAAAAGATGTAACTGCCAAACTTTACGGCGGAGATCCTACCCGAAGAATGAAGTTGCTGGATAAACAAAAGGAAGGCAAGAAGAAAATGAAAATGGTTGGAAATGTAGAAATCCCCCAATCAGCCTTCCTGAATGTGTTAAAGAAAGGATAATGTGTAGCGGAGACTCCCAGTCTCCAAATCCAGGCCGTAGCGGCTGTATATGTCAAATTATTCGCTTACGCTTTCTAACATTTCATATGGAGTTATATTTCCAATTCCTTGGTGCCTTCTAATATGGTTGTAATATATTAGGTATTGATACAATCCTTCAGCAAACTCATCTATTGTGTTGAAAGTATGATCTGCAATGAACTCTGTTTCTATTGTTCTCCAAAATCTTTCTATCTTTCCATTTGTTTGAGGTCTGTATGGTCTTGTAA
>Ga0209972_10000977_pt1 | contig 26582 bp, 27 predicted proteins | sample NOAtaG_7_FD_187302 | JGI IMG/M metagenome (GOLD analysis project Ga0209972, IMG submission 187302) | Freshwater lake microbial communities from Lake Erie, under a cyanobacterial bloom - NOAA_Erie_Diel1S_2200h metaG (SPAdes) (version 2) | ecosystem: Environmental > Aquatic > Freshwater > Lake ...
TCATCTTCTATACTTCTCCAGAATCATTCTATGGCAACATAAATATATAGTCCTTATTTTTGCTATATCTAGCATTATTATAATTGGGCTGTTTTTATGTGCCACTCCTAAACATAAGTAAATCAAAAAGGCTCTGAATTAACGAGCCTTTCATTTTTTATTAAATTTCTTTAACTTGGGGCATACCAATCCCATGGGTTGATATTTGGTGTGGTTTTACCTGCTTCTACCACTACTTCTAAAATTGTAGTGTGGAAACTTGCTGGAATCGAGCCGCCTTGGCAATCTTTACCTGGATAACCCTCCATAATACAGTCTTTCACATATTTGTTGTAATGAACTAAATTTCCCCAAGGTTGCAACTTACCATCATTGTCTAGAACACCTTTCACATACACATTATACTTTCCAGGATCAACCGCAATGAAATAAGTTTGGCCACTTGTGTCTATGCACTTTTCGGCCGCTGAAACAAGGTTTTTAGCACAAAGCCTTTGATTTGGAACAAATTCTGAAGGGTAAATTAGTCCTCCGGAAATACCTGTTTTAACAGTGGAAGAAGAACCATCGGTAATTTGTAAATTATCTGAAATTGACCAGCCCTTACTTCCGTCTGTCCAACTTACTTGATACCAAGTGTATTTTCCGCCCAAACATTCTTTTTCAATAGGGCCGCCTAGTAATTCGCCGGTTGAATCCCATTTTTGCAAGTTTCCAGTAATTGTTTCGCAAGGATTTATTCTAACATTCACCCCTGTTCCCTTCGAACCGTTGGCAATACTTTTTACCGCTTTTTTAGTTACTACAGGAACTTCAGGTTTAGCATCTGTGATTTTAGTTGGAACTTTAACTAATTCGGTGAAAGTTTCCCCTTCGGCAGTTTTACACTGATTAGGATTTTTTGTTATTGTGGATGAAGTGATAGCAGCGCATTCTTCGTAAGTAGAAGCCTTACTTTCTTTTTTAGTGTCAGCAGTATTAGTGTTTGAACTAGAGCCAGGTTTATCCCTATTTTGAAACATGGCATAAGCCCCTGCCCCAACCCCTGCCGCAATTAGCATGCAACCTATAATTACAGCAACCCAAACCGGCCAAGAAATAGAAGCAAAACCACTTTCAGGCTGATGAATTTCAGGCATGGAAGCCCCAAAATTAGGCTGAGGATTATAGTTTCCAGTTTCTGGTTGATTGTTATTAATATCAGGATTATTTGGATTATTTTCAGGCATGAAAGGACGAAGTTTAGAGAGGTAAATATTTGTGATTACTTCATTTAAAACTTATTCCAAAAAGTCAAACTTGCCAGAACAAAAAAAATTTAATTTTAGTTAGTTCCAAATTGGAGAAAAAAATGCAACGATATAAGCCTTTGTTTATTTTAGTAACAGTTGTTATAATTATAATAATAACTGCTTTCATGCAGTGGCCTTATTTTGGTTGGCTCGGAGGAATTATTTCCTTCATCATTGGAGTATCAATATTATTCCTTCTAGCAATAAAAGGTGTAATTTAATTCCAACCTCTCTGATTAAAAGCAACCTAGCCTTTCAGAGAGGCAATTTTTTTGCTTAATTTTTCTTTACCCAAAACGAATATCTATCACTTACTTGCTCTTCTAAAATATAATTTTGTGGAAGATTGACTAATAATTTCTTGGACAAACTGGATTGTGAATCGATTAAAATTAATTTTGTGTTCTTTTCAACTAAAAGTTTGTATAACCCCTCTTCATCAATTCCTATTAAAGGATGATAATCTACCACATATTTATAGGCATTCAATCTTCCTGAAAGTGGATAAATTTCTGGCATTGTGGAAGCTATAAAAATTTTATCGTTATCGGAGGTGTATTTTTGTACTATTGGAGCTAAAAGACGGGTTTTATCTACTGTGTTTGGGTCGAAACTTCTTTGCCAATTTGCTAGGCTTTGCTGACCTGTTATAACTGAATTAAAACCATTTATTCCCCAGTATTTATCAATATTAAAATAGTTTAAAACCCCACTTCCACCAGTAAAATTGGTAAGCAAAATTTGGAAAAAAACAAAACCTGCCAAAACCGAGGCAAGTTTCGATGTAAAGTTTAAATTTGAGTGTTTCGCCAAACTTATAATCCAAACTATAAAAATGGCAGTAATTGGCAATATTTGTTGTAGATAATGGGGATAACTTCGTTCGGCAATAAACACACTAAAAGTGGCAATACTTAACCAGTTAATAATTATAAATCCATTTTTACCTAAATTATATTTCTGAAATTGACCTTGCAAGAAAGCGTAAAGTGTAGCTAAAAATACAGCGATGACGAGGAAAAACCTGAAATATAAAGCTTTAATTGGAACAGTGAAACCTAGTAAAACTGGATAGGAATTTTCTGGAAGATAGTAAGTGTTGTTATATTGCCAAACCGCAAACCAAAACTGATTAAAATAGCCGCTGGCAAAATAAACTAAGCCAATTAAAACTGGCAGAAAAACCGAGGAAATTAGAATAATTCCCAAAGAAATCCAAACTTTTTTATTTTGAATAAATTGAATAGTTTTAGGGTAAATTTCAGAAACTGAATTGATGGTTTTTACCAACCAAACCGTGTACAAAATTACAATTAACCAAGCTATTTCAGCCAGTGCCGGAATTTTAGTAAGAATAGCAAGACTAAAAGACATACCGCCAGCTATTAAGTTAAGATATATTTTGGAGAACTTATTAGCTTCGATTTCCTCGGTAAAGTTGGATAATTTTGAAATTTGTGGAGCGATGAAGTAAAAACCAAGCAAAACCAAAGGTACAAACAAGTTTTCGCCATTAAATATGGTAACTTCAAAATATACAGCTTGAAGTGCGATTGATACAAAAAATGCAACTTGGGATAATTTTTCGCTAAAATTAAATACATTTTTAGATATTTTATAAACTAAGAAACAAACTAAGAAACCGAGGAGGAAATTAAGCACCCTAAGTGGCCACAATTCCACCCCAAATAGCCAAACTGAGACGGAATAAACTATATAAATTAGCGGTGGTTTATTATCCCAAGCCCCAACATAAAGCCACTCCCCGCCCTTTACTATACTTTGAGCAACAGCCAGATAATAATTTTCATCACCATACCAAAAAGTTTCAAAAAAAGATGGTAATCTGAAGAACAAAAGCGTAAAAAACCCAATAACTAAAAACCTAAATTCTAGTAAAATATTTTTGAAAAGATTCATAGTATAGTATTGAAATAATTGAGAATTGAAGTCAATAAACTAGAACTTCATATCAAACGACATATAATTCGGAGCAAAGAAAATGCCATCCTATTGGATGGACTTGAAAATATAATGAATTTAACTTTTTGGCCTGCTTAAGACAGTTTCCAGGTGGTTAATTTCTACTTCTTTCCTATTTTTTACAAATTTTATGCCACTTACTGTATAAAAAACTAGTCCACATTCAAGGCACTGACTTGTACCATGTCTAGTTGAATTAACGGTGGATGGACACCCTCTTTCAAGTGGATTTTCATTACAAAAGTTTGCTGATTCAATATAATTTTCCATTTAGTTATTTACTCCTTATTTCTTCTAACTATTTAATGGGTTTAATCATAGTTGAATAATTTTATTTCTCGGTCAAATTTTTTTACTTCCTTTTGACAAAACTAGGGGTATTTTGGAAAGCTGAATTGTTATGAACAAATATGTGCTTGGAATTGTAATTCCCACCTATAAAGAAAGTGAGAATATTTCAGATTTACTTGAAAAAATTGCCGATGAAGTTAAAAAAGATGAAATTAGTACCTTGGTTTTGGTTATGGATGATAATTCCCCAGACGGAACTGCGGATTTAGCTAAGGCCAGTGCTGCCAAACTTAACAGTGAAAATTTTACAATTGAAGTTAAAGTTCGGCCTGGTAAAATGGGCCTTGCTTCGGCTTACATACAAGGTTTTGAACACATTAAAGATAGGGTAGATTTTCTTCAAGAAATGGATGCAGATTTTTCCCATAATCCAAAATATTTAAAGGAATTAGTTCATCAAGCCAAAGCAGGATATGACTATGTAATTGGTTCGCGAAATATTCCTGGTGGAAGCGTGGTTGGTTGGGGCCCTGTGCGAAATATGGTAAGCAAGCTTGGTTCATTGTATTCAAAAATAATTTTAGGCGTAAATATTAACGATTTTACTGGTGGATTCAACCTTTATAACACAAAAGTTTTTGATAAACTAGATTTAAAAAGTATCAAAGCCGAAGGCTATTTATTCCAAATTGAAATGAAATATAGGGCCGCTAAGCTTGGTTTTAAATTTACCGAAATTCCTATTGTTTTTGTTGATAGGCAGAAGGGAAAAAGCAAGTTTAATAAAAAGATTGTAGTTGAAGCTTTGCTGGGTGTAATTAGGCTAAGGACCAGTTAATATGTTTACTGGCGAAGTTTATAGACTATTTATTTTTGTAGTTTTGGCAGGGGTTAGAACTTTGTTAGAACTGGGATTGTGGAAATTCCTAGTGGTGATTGGTGAAAAATCTGAAAAAATTACTAGTTTTCTTAGCTTAATTAGATTAAATATTTATGCTTTCTCTCACGGAGTTTCTTTTATAGCCTCGGTTATTGCTAGTTATTTTTTGAATAGATACATTACCTTTTCTGATACAAACCAGTTAACAAACCCTGAACTTGTTACAAAGTTTGTAGTTGTAAGTGTTATAACTTTGGTTATTTCGGTTTGGTTGATTAACTTTTTAACTTCAGAAAAATTCATTTTAGAAAAAGTTAAGCTGTTTGATCTGGTTAATAAACACTGGCCTTTATTAGCCAAGATTGGAACCATAGGGGTTACCATGCTGATTAATTATTTTGGCTACAGGTGGTTTGTTTTTCTTGTTTAACTGTTGGATTTAATTTTGGAGGGTAAATATATGTCTAATCTTTGGACATAATTTTTTCTTTACATGTTAAACTTAAACATGCTTATTTAATTTATGGGAAAATCACTCATTTCTATAAATAATCTGAACAAATCCTTTACACTTCAAAAGGAAATTTCACAACTTGGCAGCAGAAAAATTAATGTACTTCAGAATTTTAATTTTAAATCAGACAAACCAGATATTATCGGCTTAATTGGAGAAAAAAATTCAGGCAAAACTACATTGTTTAAAATATTAATTGGTTGCATCCCACCTTGCAGTGGCGAAGTTAATGTACTTGGTTTAAAGCCAAACTTTAGAGACACAAAATACTCTACACAAATTGGTTTTGTCAGCGGTCTTAAGTTTACAGATTCCACCTTACCCATTCAAGAATCTTTATCGCTTTTGGCATATTTGTTAAACATTCCAGAAGTTGAATTTAAGCAACGATGCCTAAAATTAATTAGAGATTTCCAATTTAACCAGCTATTAAACATCCCAATTAACCAGCTTAATAATATGGAAAAAATACAATTTGAATTAATTTGTGCCCTAATACACAATCCTAAAATAGTATTTATAGACAATATAATTGATGACTTAAATTCGCAAATTCTAGAAAAGGTGAAGTCTTTAATTTTAGAATATCATAAAAAGGAAAAAACCAGCTTTATCATATTCAGCCAAAACAAAGATAAAATAGATAACATCTGCCAAAATTTGGTTCAAATAAAACAAAATGAGTTTTAAATTGACTTTTTAGCTAGTCTTGCCTTAGCTTAAGAACATGAGCAAAAATTATGTGGATTACCGATCTTTTCTTATGGCCAATGTGGAAACTATGCTTCAAGCAGCCTCCACTTTAAGGCAGTCGGCTGGCATTGAAAGTGAAGATTTGTTTGGTGCTGAAGTTGATGATCAAAACACCGGCAAGACAGATATTCAGTGGATACAAAAAGCAGATAATTTATCACCATTTCAAGTTTTATTAAAAGAAAAAGATAGTTTAGGTTTATTTGTATCCGGCAACCCTCTAGACGAATACCAACCTATTCTTGAATGGGTTCAGGAAACTGCGGCCAGAGACGATATTCACCTAGTTTTAATCACTAAAATTCGCAAAATTTTTACCAAAGCCGGACAAATGATGTTCGCCCTGCAAATTACAATCTATAATGCTGAAGTTGAGGGTGTTATTTTCCCTAAAAAAGCCATGGATCTTTCCCCAAGATTGGCTGAAGGGGAACTTTTCTGGGTTCGTGGAAAAATAAGCGTTCCAAAAAAACGAGACACCAAACAAAAACCTTTACCATCGACTCCGATTGCTGATGCAAATGAAGATTTAGATACCTCTGGCGAGGGGAATGTTGAGCAGCCTATTTCTGAAACTGTTGAGGAAGTTAAGGAATATGATGAATTACCAAAACTATTGATCGACAATTTAGTTCCATTCCAAGAAGGCGCTCTGGCCGTTTTAGCCGATGAAGACATAAGAATTTCAATTAATCGCGAGAAACTTTTTAAATCTGTAAACTGGGAAAGGCTTAAAGTAGATCCAAATTCTTTTCATGAAAATTTCGGAGAAAGAGACAATAAAAGAGCGCCTGAAGATAAATCTGGAAAACCTAAGCTTATTAAATTAACCAAAGATGTCGGGGCAAATGCTTTAATGGAGGTAAAACAAAATTTAAAAAAAACCCCAGAAACTGGAACTATTGAAGTTGAAGTTTGGGTTGAAAACTTGGGTGAGTTGAAAAAGGTAAAAGGCCAATTCTGGCTTCCAGAATCTATCGCCAAAAATTATTAAATGACGAATTTGGCTTAAGTCTGATTAGCCTTGCTAAAATATAGGTTTTGTATAACTTTTAAAATATATGATTCCAATTACAATTTTAACAGGTTTTCTAGGTAGCGGTAAAACAACTTTAGTAAACAAAATTATTCAAGATAACCCAAAATTAAAGTTTGGTTTAATTATTAACGAATTTGGCAGCGAAGGTATCGATGGGCAATTAGTTGAAACCAGTGGTGAGGAGCTGGTTGAGATGTCGAATGGTTGTTTATGCTGTATTGTAAGAAAAGATTTACAAGAAGCTGTTCTAAAACTGGCTGAACAAAAAATAGATTACATTATTATTGAAGCTTCTGGGCTTGCTGAACCAAAACCTGTTGCCCAAACTTTTGCTATGGAAAATTTGGAAGATAAAGTTCAACTTGATGCAGTTGTAGCTGTTTTAGATTGCGAAAACTATAATTTAACCAGCGAAACTTATCAGGTTGCCGTGGAACAAATTGAATTTGCTGATATTGTTATTTTAAATAAGCTGGATAATATTGATGAAAAAAGGCTTGCTACTTTTTATACATTGGTAAAACAAATTAATTCTGATGCAGTTATTCTTGAAAACAAACCAGATTCTTTCCACACCTCTTTATTGATAGATGCTGGAAAATGGAGCGTTGAAAGATTGGAAGCTTTAGAAGATGAAGAAGATGACCACGACCATTCAGACCATCATCACGATCATGGACATCACCATCACGGGCACGAACATGACGAAGTAGATGAGGTTGTGTTTACCACAACAGTTCCTTTAGCTCCAGGAAAGCTTGATGATTGGTTAATTAACCACTTCCCCAAAAATGTAGTTAGGGCCAAAGGTTTAATAAATATTCAGCTTTCTGAAACAGACACTAAAATGTTCTTATTCCAGATGATAGGTGCTAAAAGATTGTTAGATCATTTTCAGCCAAAAAAAGAAATTGATCAGCATACAACTAGATTAGTTTTAATTGGAAAAAATTTGAATAAAGAAGAGATTTTAAATAATTTAAATCTGGTTTTAGGTCTTTAGAATAGTACTTTCTCCCAATATATTCAACTTGTTAAAAATACTTGACACTTAACAAAAAAAGTGTAAGATTAAAATATGTTCTTTTGGGATAGGTAAGATATAACGATGGCCTATTTCAAAAAGCATGATGAAGTTTCAGAGTCCCGCAAGGGACTTTGTTTATTTGTTTGGTAATATTGACGGATTGCTTAAACTGTTTCAAAAATAATCAACATGCCCATTTCAATTCAAGATTCAAACAAACTGGTTCAAGAAATAGATTTACAAATTCTGGATTTACTGCAAAAAAGATTTGAAATTACTAATCAGGTTGCAGAAATTAATGATTTAGATAAAAAAACTATTGAAAAAGAAACTAAAGAATACCAATTAAACCTTATTCACTCGGGCAAAACTAAGGGCCTTAGAAGAACTTTAATCCGCAAAATATTTCGCTCAATTCAGCAGGACGCGCAGTACAATTTAAATAAAAAGGTTAAAAAATTAGCTGCAGACAAAGAATCAGCCAAGATTTAAAATGACTAGAGGCTAACAAAGAAACTTTGGCCTATATAAATTCCGTAAACAACTATGGCGATACTGGATAAAAGTAGAAGAACGCCTGAAATAGCAGAAAGTAAAGCAACTAGACCATCTTTAGTTACAATTCCAAGAGCAATCATTAAAACAATTAAAGACGATAACGAGTTAATTATTGGAAGGGGAATAATCATTACAATTGAGGCGGCTAAAACCCCTAGACCAAGTAAAGGTTTTGATAATTTTGAATTTGTTACCCACTCCAATCTTGGTTTTATTATTAGTTCTACCCAGGTTAAAAGCTTGGTCATGGCTTTAAAAAAGCCTCCATCTGGTTTGAAGGGTAATTTCCTTTTGTTTATAAAATTTGGCAAACTGAATTCTTCCTTGTTTAAAATTAAGCTGAAAGAAAGAAAAATACAGGCAATAGCAAAAGGTGTGTTAATTCCAGGAGGCGTAAAAGGTAAAGCAATTGGTAAAGCCAAAAGCGCGATTATGAAGGCTGCCGATCTGTGCCCAAAATGTGAAGTAAAATCTGAAATGTATAAAACTCCGTCTGCCGTTTCTTTTTTTAGAATAGATTGAATTTCGTCTGATATTTTATTATTATTATTTTTCATACTCAATGAATTGTTAAAATTATAAACCACGCTGGGAATTTTGAGTCAAATTTAGTAAATGTATAATAAGATAAACTACATTTTTTATTGACAATGAAAGCAGATACTTCAAAAGTATTCTAACAATTATTTTAGTACATATGAGCAATTTAGAATTTTCAGACTTTATTAATAACAATATTAAATTAGCGGAGGGCTTTCAATTTGGTAAAATTCCTGCTTCCAAAACTGCCATCGATTTAGTATTTATTCACGATCCCAAAACCAAAATAACAATTTATACAGCTGTTAGTGCTAGTGGCTATCCGTTTCAATCTGTTCTTGCCTTTGCTGGAGCAAGATATTCCCGGGCCGATGGTATCATTTCGATTCTTTCCCAAATTCAAGAAAGCAATACAAATGCCGATAAAAAACTTGGAAATATTGTAAATAATTATGGTCATTCAAGTGTGGCTGAAATGGCCAATATTCCAATTTACATTGAAGGTTTAACCAAATTTCAAAGTGAACGATTGTTTCATTTAAGTGCCATTTATTCAGGTCAAGGAAGGTCTAGCCGGTACCAGAAATTGGATGAAATGCAGCCAGTTAGCTTAGGCAAATATTTTAGAGAAGGGGAAACTATAAATAATGAAAATATTGATGATGAAGGCCTATTTAGCGATGCAGGTCTATTTAACCAAACTACAGAAGACAACTTTTTGTACACAGAGTTTGAAAACATTCAGAGATTAGCCAAAGCAAATTATTTAGAATTTTTCCAAAAAACCCAAGACTTTTATATTAACCACTTTAGTATCGATACAAACAGTAAAAAGGAAATGAACACTGTTGTAAGCCGAAGCTTAGATACTGCCAGGTATTTTCTACCGCTTGGTGCCATGCATACCACTTCCATGGCTTTGTTTACCAACGCCCGGGAATGGTCTAGGCTGATAGGGCAATTACAAAGTAAAACAGATTTAGAGGCTATAAATATTGCAGCCATGCTTAAACATCTTCTTGCTCCAACCGAGGAAATAGCATTGCAGCTGAATTATACCCCTGAAGCAGCGGAATTAATTCGTTATACAAGTGCCGATGAAATCACCGGAGATAATCTTCAAACTTTGCAAAATTATTTAGAAACCTTGGAAACTTTTCAGAAATTGGTTGATTCAAACTTTAATGAAATTAAATTTATCAATGCCGAGGCAACTTTATTCGGAGATAAATTAAGTTCTGGGGGGAAGCTGATTTTACAAAATATTCTTTGTTTGTACCCCACCCTAAATATTGGAGAATTGTCTTTGTGGTTAGAGAATTTAAGTAAGAAAGAAGCAGAAAAACTTGGTACAATTTGTTTCCAAAATTTTAATCACCACAGGCAAATTGGTCAACCATTTTCAACTAATCAAATAAGTTTTGAATTAAAAACCGATTTTGGGGCCATGATGGATTTAAACCGGCACAGGGCTTGGGGCAGATTTAACCCAATTTTTAACTATCTAAATTTTTCATCCGACCTAATTCGAAATGGTTTTGTACTACCTCTTTATTTAATTGATATTCCTGAAATGAAAGCACTAAAAGATGAGTTTGAAAAATGCATGCTTGAATATTATAAACAAGTAGAAATATTCTGGAATGATGCTGTAAAAATTGAAAACTTCCCTAAACAAGCACTAATTGACTTACTTCCCCTAGCCCACAATGCCAACATTTTAATGCACGCTTCAGCCAAAGAAATTGATTACATGACTAAACTTAGGGTAAGGCCAGGAGGACATATAAATTACCGTTTTTTGGTTTACCAAATGCAACAAGAAGTAATCAAAACCGACCCATTCTTCAGACCCCAAGAATTAACAAAACCAGATTCCAACTCCAAAGAAGAATTCATGGATAGAAGTTAGAGAAATTTCAAACAAAATGATACTTTGATATAAAAACGAGTACAAGTTAAACCTATTGCGAAACTAAAAATTCCCCTCTTGAGGCACTGGTACAGTTCGGGTTTCCCGAACGACATGAGTGTCCGAAGGGTGACTCCGTAGGAGACGGGGTGTTTTTCATAATGATAAGCTATTACATTCACTCTAATAAGAAAATTAGCGAGCTTAACAACAACTCCCCCAATAAAAAATCACCCTCTGCTAGAAGGGTAATTCGCCGTTATGTTAATTCTACCATTGAAAGAACTGTGGCTTCAATCTGCACATTTTCAGTATCTTGATCAATGTTGCTGTCAAGAATGAAGCAAGCGTTGAAAAAGAAATTGTCTTTAACAGAAAGGGAATTGGGTGTAACAAGCAAATCAAACACCACCCTTCTCAGCTGAACTAATCCTTCTGTTGCCTGAATATTAAAAAGTTCTGGAAGAATTAGCTCCCAAAAAGAGTTATCAGGCTCTTCTTCATAAAAATTTAAAACTCCAACCAAAGTATAAGTTTGTCGAAGCAGGGTAACTAAATACCCTTTTTCAGTATTTTGACTTTGTAGGAACACTTCTATTTCAATTATAACTCGTCTATCTTGGGTAAAAACCATGGTTTGCACTCCGCTTCATTACCATTTTATTAATTCACAAAAATTTTAGTAAGTCAAAATTTGATCCCCAAATAACCGTAGCGGCGATCGCGGATCGCCATAATCGCCATTCGTATTTATTCGTAGGGGAACGCTCGCCGTTCCAGTAGAGGCAAAGTTTACGAGCCACAAACCACCGTAGGGGCGTAGCTTGCTAGCCCAGGGCCTGATTGCCACTCCACATTTTTTGTTCCTGAAATAAATTCAGGATGACAGTGCCGCGAAGTTGAGGATGACAGTACCGAGACATTCTGGATGACAGCATCTCCATCCTCACGATACCAACATCACCCTACCTCTTCCTCCAAAGCCCGTATCCCCATGGATAATCGTCTATTTGGAAACCTAGATTATCTATTTCTTTTCTTAATTCATCACTTTTTTGAAAATCTTTTTCAGCCCTTGCCTTCAATCTTTCTTCGGCTAATTGTTCAGACTTTTGGTAATTGGAAAGTAATTTTTCGTCAGAGGTTTTATCTATATTAAATAGGCCTAAATTCAACAAATTTAAATCAAACTGAGCAACAATATCATAAATCCCAGGGTCGATAAATTGGGTTTTGGTAGCTAGGTTAGATAATTCGGAAAGTTTAGCCTGATATTCTTCCAAAAACTTGGCTGTGTCTAAATTATTACAAAGAATTCCTAACCATTCGTTTTTAAGATCCGTAGAGGAAACCCCCTGCTTTCCATGCAAAGTGGATGTTGAGGCGACACTCGGGTCGTCGTTGGTAGCCAATTCACCTAAACTTGAAATATACGAACTTATTTTGGCCGCGTCTTTTCTTAAATTATATAATCTGTTTTGGGCCTGAGCCATTTTATCCCAAGTAAAATTCATCTGATCTTGGTAATTGTGTTCAAACATTAACAATTTGTAAGCCAGCGGATCGAAACCTTTATCAATAATATCCCACATTGTATAGCTATTACCAAGGCTTTTACTCATTTTTCCGCCATCAATTAAAAGATGTTCAAAATGCACCCAATATTTAGACAAATGAAAACCCAAAGCTTCAGATTGGATTATTTCATTCTTATGATGTATAGGAATATGCTCAATTCCCCCGGTGTGCAAATCAATTTCGTAAGTTGGAGTTGTGGCTTTTGAAAATAGCTTATTCGGGTTTGAAAAACGCTTCTGCCCAATTATTTCGCTAATCATAGCTACACATTCGCTGTGCCAACCTGGGCAACCCCATTTAAAATCTATGGCTGTTGGATAAATAAGGTTAAAAACTTCGTCAGCTTTCATTTTTGCGAAAATTGCTGGTGGCCTTCCATGCTCTACTTCTTGATTAAAACTGTCTGAGCCAATTCCTAATTCTTCAGATATTTCCAAGAAAATATTTTTAGGCTGCTGAAAATCTGTGAACCTCCATTTCTGTAGTGAATTTTCATCAACAAATTTCCACAAAGCAAAATCGGCAGAGTTTTTTAAGGTGTTTACAATATGCCTTCCTGTATAGTTGCTATCGTTTTTAGAGTTTGAATTATCCTGCTCATCTTCGCTGCTATCATAGTAAATTCCGTCTTCCAATAAATAGGCTTTTCCGGTTTTCAATAATTCTAAAGATAAGATCATCTGCTCTTGAATGTAATCGGTGGCCATTGGCATCATTTTTCCTGCCGGCAGATTTAAACCAAGTTTTGAAGCCTGTTGTAAATAATCAGATAAATAAAAGTCTATTATTTCTTTCACAGTTTTTCCATCTTTTTTCGCAGCTTTTTCCACCTTGTCTTCAGAATTAGAAACATTTTGACCATCATCACCATCGGCTACTAAATGCCCTACATCGGTGATATTTAAAACCCAATCAACTTGCCAGCCTGAAAGTTTAGCCAGTTTAGCAACTGTATCATTAAACCATGCAGCCCGCATGTTTCCAATGTGCTGGTAACTATAAATTGTAGGGCCGCAAGAATATAATTTTAAGGTATTCGGAACAACAGTTTCTTCAGGTTTTATATGAATAAATTCTTTCTTATAACTATCAAAAAGAGTGATGGGCAAGGGTTGCATACTTTGAACTTACAAATATATTAAGAAATTGGGCAAGAAAAAAATTCAGACGGTATTTTGACATTAAATCCTATGACTCCTTTATTCAAATTATGAACTGGTTAAAATTCCAAAAGTGGCAATATATTTTTATTTTTGTATTTATATTTTTTACTGCGATAAGTATTGCAGCTTATAACAACAGTCCGGTTTTGTTTTGGGGCTGGGAAGGTGAATTATATTGGAGGTTTTATACCTATGTATCTCGGGGTGAAATGCCTTTTATTAACTTTTTTATAGAATACCCGCCTTTTGCTGCCTATTTTATTGCCATTCCTGCTCTGTTTAGCAGAAGCTTCAGCCAATTACAGTTTCTAAGTTTTTTCGCCAGCATTTCAGCAATTTTGGCCTTATCAGTCCCCTTTATTTTTAATTGGACATTTTCTAAAATTCAAAACGGAAGCACCGCGATTAACAAAACCTCGGCAACTTTGCTTTCAATTTACCTTTTACTTTTAATTCCAAATTTCACCTTACTTACCACCAGATACGATGTTTTCCCAGCCTTTTTTAGTTTTCTTGGAATATGTTTATATTTGATTAGTTTAAAGCGAAGTAAATGGATTTGGTCATTTTCTGCCTATCTTATTCTAGCAATCGCAACCTTCATTAAAATTTATCCTATCTTAATTATTGTTTTGCTTGTTTTACTGGATATTTGGAGAAGAAAATGGTTGAACATTGGCACAGCTTTAGTAGCCTTGTTTTTAATAAGCTTACCAACCACCTACTTCGTAATTAATGGACAGCAAAATTTCCAATCTTTCATACAATACCAAACTGCTTCTCGTGATTTACAAATTGAAAGTATCTGGGCCAGTGTTGCTTTTGGACTTGAAAAAGTAAAATTACTAGAGCCAAGTGTAATTCAACTGCAAAGCGGCTCTATGGAGCTTACAAATGCCTATGCTAAATCATTAGCAAGACAAAATTTACTTATTATTGCCTTCATTCTGGCAATATCCTTTCTTGCCCTAATATTTAAGCTAAAACCCTGGAAAGATAAAACTAGTTGGAGTTTGAGCGAAATTAAACAAATTAAATTTAGAATACCCACACAAGATGAAATAATAAGATTAACTGTGATTGGCAGCCTATTTTTAATCACCACTTTCATGCTTTGGAACAAAGTTTTCTCGCCACAGTATTTATTGTGGGTAATACTTTTACTACCCCTGCTTGGGCTGCTTGAATATTCCAGAAAAGAATTGATGAATATTGGAATTGGCTGGTTCTTAATTTCCTTACTTACCTTGATTATTTATCCTTTAAGCTATGGGGCCTTAACAGCAACCCAGACCCCTATGGTTATTGTTTTAATTTGCAGAAACCTGCTTATTTTGGCCTGGTGGTGGTGGCTAATAAAAGAATTGATAACCAAACCAACAACAAACTAGAGTTGCATTACTTGGTAAAAATCCACATCACCATCTCTATAAATTAAAATAACCTGGCCGCTTAATCTGTCTAAATAGCCTCCAATAATATTTCTATTATCTCTTGTTGGATCTACATTATATTCTTCCAAAGTTTTGGCAGTTTCAGAATTTAATAAACTTATCTTGGTATCTTGACCGGCTGAAAGTATTAAATTGGTGTCATCTATTGGCATAAACATTACCACAGATTTAGTATGGGTGGTTTTAAAATCTTTTAATTTATTAAGAAATGCTTGATCCCAAACTTCAACTTGCACCACTTCCCTTTCAAGATTTGTTAGTTTAGATAAATTAACTGGCACTTGTTCTTTTCCCATCTTTAGAATAAAATTTTTGTCTTTAAAATGCATAATATCCACCAAAGAACCAGATAAGGTTTTACTGAATTTTTCTAAACCGCTGGCACTATAAAATAGCAAATCATTAGTGCCTTTATTGTTAAAAACTATGGTGTCTTTATCTTCCGTAAAATACATACTTGTAGATTTAGGAATTTCAAACGAGTTTTCAACTTTACCATTTTCAATGTTCCAAGAAACTACTATTGAGTTTTTGTTATCATTAATGTACAAAGCCCATATTTGCTTATTTTCAGGCCAATATTTTATCTTTTGTAAAACATGGTTTAGTGAAGATTCTAAAAGAGCAGAGCTTTGCAAACTAGTATTTTTAGTTCCAGTTTTAATAGCAGTAGGAATATCTTGTTTCATTTCCAATTTGGCAGCTTCCTGTTTGTTCATAAACCAATATGTATTTTTTTCAAGATCAAGTGATTTACTTCCCTTCACTAAATCCCAAACTTGGCTTTGTGCTGGAATAGGATTCACTTCCTGATATACATTTAATAACAATTTCAAATTATCATCAGCTTCATAAAAATCTATTGCAGAAGTGTTTGAATTTACATCCAAAGCGGCTTTGTATGAACTTGCTTCAATAATTTTTAAATAACTTCTTGATGGTGTTGAATTATAGTTGAATAATTCACCTGAAAATGGAAGAAAAATGTTGGAAATATTAATTTTAGAACCACCAAATGTGGTATAAATTGCCAAAGATAAAACAACAAAGGCAAATAAAATTATGGCCATCAATAGTTTATTTAATACTGAAGGACTTTCCAAATGTTTCGGGGTGTTTACTATCATTGTTAGATTTTAATAATTTGCAAGATTATAATATTATATTTAGTATTTGTCATCTTCTAATAAATTATTCATAATATCCACAATCAAATTAAGAGTGAAATATTTTTCTTATATGTCCGAAGTTAAATTAAGCAGAAAAAAAATAGAGGATATGAAAATCTTCCAGGTAGGAGTAGGGCTTATCTTGCTGATAGAAAGCTTGGTAATTTGGCTATTAAGTTCCACTTTTACCCTACCGGTTACAACCACCTATTTTGAATCTAGCGGTGTTGGTAATTCCTTAGCACATGTTACCAGAGAAATATTCAGGGTTCAAACCGCCCATATATTGGTAATTTTTCTTTTAGTGCCATCAATTATGCACTTAATCATTGCCCTACCCGGTGTTTTTCCCAAATACAGACAATTGATTGAAAATAAATTTAATCCACTTCGTTGGTTAGAATATAGTATAACCGCCCCCTTAATGATTGTTTTACTGGCCATGTTAAGCGGAATATTCGATTTTTCAACCATAATTTTACTATTCGCCGTTTCAGTAAGCATGCTACTTTTTGGTGCAAACATGGAGGTAATCAACCGAAAACTTGAAAAAGTACAATGGTCTTCCTTTATTTTTGGATCTATCTTTGGAATTGTACCTTGGATAATTATTTGGATGCATATTGCAGGAGCAAGAGATATTAGTTTAATTCCATATTATACTTTAATTGCCTTCTTCTCTTTACTTGCCTTCTTTGCTTTTTTCCCGCTGAACATATTTCTTTACTACAAAAAAATTGGCCCATGGAAAGACTATGAATTTGTAGAAACCTGCTTTGTAATTCTAAGTTTATGCAGTAAATCAGCCTTAGCCTGGCAAGTATTTATTGGTTTAATGGGGTAGATCGGCGGTGGGTTTTTTCATGTTGCTTACATCAATACTGGCGATATATTCTTTAATGGCTGAAGCACCTTTCTTCATTAAAGCCGAAGCTTGTAATATTTTTGGCGCGCCGTAAACATTTGGTAACAAATTAATAAACTTCCCCCACTCTGCAATATTAGCAGCAAATTCTTTAGCTTTGGCTTTATCTGTTTTAGTAAAAATAACACTGAAAGGAACCTTGTTTTCCACCAACCAAACTAAAAATTCCTTATCTATTTTAACCGGAGGAATGGAGCTATCTATAAGCACAAAAAGATGAGTAAATAAATTATCTTCAAAAAATAATTCTAACATAATTTTATCCCAAATCTCGCGCTTTTTACCATCAACAGCAGCATAACCGTAACCAGGCATATCTACTAAATCAAATTTTCCGTTTAGTTTAAACAAATCATGTTTCCTGGTTTTTCCTGGATGCTTAGAAGTTTTAGCAACATTTTGACCAAGAATATAATTTATCAAACTAGACTTTCCAACATTAGACCGACCAATAAAGGCAATTTTAAACTGTGGCATGTTTTAAGCCTGGTGGATTATTTAGTTTAGGGCAAGTGGATGGGTTTAAATTATTTAAGCTTTGGCGAGTTTACAAAATAATTTTGACATATTGTATAATAATGTATACAATTTAAGTATATTAAATAAATTTAACACATAATTTATGCAAAAAACTACAATTAAACCCGCTGGCAGATGGCAAGTTACTCTTCCAAAAAATACCGCCTTAGATAACCGTATCAACAGCCTTTTAACAAGGTATGAAGGCATGAATTTAACCGAAATTACCAAACTTGCTCTTATTGAATTAGATAAAAAAGAAAGTGAAGAAAGCCACCCAATAGATAAGGTTTTAGATAATTATTACGCAGGAAAACTTAAGACTACAAAAGTTAGTTCTAGCCAAGAACTTAAGGCATTATTAACTAAAATGGCTGAATAGCTATGTATAAATTAGAATTTTTAGAGGACTTTTGGAAGGTCTATAATAAACTTGTAAAGGGAAACCCTGTTCTTCAAAAAAAGTTTTTTAATTGTTTAGATAAAATGGCGACCGATCCGTTTTACAGTTCTTTAAAAACCCATAAAGTAGATAGCAAAAAATATAAAAATGTTTATTCAAGCTGGGTTAGTGCAGATGTTAGAATAATTTGGGCGTTTGATGAAAAACAAGAACTAATAATTTTGGTTTTAGAAACCGGCACACATTCTGGAGGAAATATGGTTTATGGGAAGAAAAGCAGTTAGGATAATTAATTTTAAAGATCGGCGATTCCAAGTTATATTGTAAATTCAAAACGAGCCAAAATTCCCCTCTTGAGGGGTGGCAACCGAAGGTTGACGGGGTGGACTTTTCCCTACTTCGCCAACCCAGGCCTCTTTTCAGCCGCCAACAAAACCTTCTTCAAAACATCTAAATTAATATCTTCCAAGCGTGAAATATTTATACAACTTTTCCCAACCTTTACCTTGCCAAGTTCTTTAGCGTGCATTTCAGCAATATACTGACCATTATTTAAAGCACAAACATACAAGCTAATATAGTTTTTCTGGCTGGCAAGCGAAATTACAGGCCAAGAAACCGTTTCTTTTTTGGCATTAAGATAAGGAAAAGAACCAAAGCCTATCATATTACTAGCAAAATACGGCTTAAAGGCAGGCAAAGTTTGGGTTATGAAATTATAAAGAAAATTAAACATTTCCTTGCGCTGGGCGGGTACAGAAGCTATATAGTCTGGGATGTTTGTGGCTTTGGTGGGTTTGAACATGTTCATACGGGGAATTTTTTACATGTTTTATTGGATATGTAAAGAAGTTGAGTGTTTTTTTACATATCTATAGCTACAATTCTTCAAAAAAGTCTGAATCTAGGCCTTTTAGGTAAACTGTTTCACGAACAGAAACACCAATATTGTGCTTGTACATAAGCCTAATTAGCTTTTCACCGTCTATTAAAATAACTTTTTCAGATCTACTTTTCAAATATTCCTCTACTGAACCAGAAAACTTTGCTGTGGTAATAAAAACGCCTTTGGTAGTTCCTGTCATAGCTCCTACAAATTTTTGAATATCAGGCCTTCCAACACTGCTTCCTTCTTGGAATTTTTTTGCTTGAATATAAATTTTTTCAAAACCAAGCTCATCAGCTTGTATAATTCCATCTATCCCTTCATCGTTGGTGTAACTTGTAACAGTACTATATTCTTCCTTGCCATAGCCCATAGCAACCAATAGTTTATTTACAAGGTTTTCAAACTGCCTAGGTGTAATTTTATCTATTTGGTCTTTAATTTCAGATTGAATTTGTAATTCTTTGTTTGCTAAGGCCGAATCTATTTCCTCGTTTGGCGTACCTTCAAAGGTAAGTATTTCAACTTCATTATGCTTGCTATTGTTTTCTCTAAGGGAAGAATTGTAAAATTGGTTATTTAAAATATCTGGATAAAGTTCAATTAACTTTGATTCTGTAAGTACACTTAGGTTTAGCGACAGTGTTTTTAAGCCTCGTTCTGTAATTTTGTGCAAGCCTCGCTCTGGCTGTTCAAGCAAACCTGCTTTTTTCAAAAATGTAGTAGCCCAACCAACTCTATCTGCAATTCTTGTTAAACCGCTACTTACTTTTTCAGCTAATTCTTTATCGGTTAAGATAAATTCTTTTGATAAAACTTCTACAAACTCATGGCGAGTATGAGCTTTATCGTCGCCATAGTGCTTTAAAAGCGGCAACATTAGTTCGTGAAATTTTGGGATGGGCATAGACTTTAGTTTTTTTAAATGATTTTAAATAATTATATCTATCCAGTTTTGGCTATTTGCAACTTCAAAAGTATGCTTTGGGTAAGCCTCTGCAAAAGACTTTGGAAGTTTTACCTTTTTACGATCACTAAATTTAAACTCGTAGCAATTTAATACACCAGCCTTCTCCTCAATATAATCGATTTCTTGGTTTTGATAGTTTCTCCAAAAATATCTATTAGGGTTTATTTGATTATATTCCAAGTATTTTACTCTTTCTAAAATGCAAAAATTTTCCCACAGGGCTCCAATGTCGTCTCTAAGATCAATTGCGTTTAAGTTGCTAATTAGGCTGTTTCTAATGCCCAAATCGTAAAAATAAATTTTAGGAGATTTATTAATTTCGTTACGTAAATTTCGGCTAAACCCTGGCAAACTAAAAACAATAAACGATTTTTCCAACAAATCTACATATTTTTGAACCGTGACCGTGCTTACAGATAGTTTTTGGGCTAATTCACTAAATGAGACTTGGCTACCTACTTGAAAAGCTAACAGTCTAAGTAGATGATCCATAAGTTTAGGTTTTTTTATTTCCTCCAGTTTTAGTAAATCTTGATACAAATACCCACCAGTTAGGGCTTCCAACCTATCTTTAGCAGTATTGGAGTCTGTATCAAAAACATTTGGGTATAAACCGTAAACCAAGATATTTTGCAAATGAGATTGCAGATCAAGTAGATTGTAATCTTTTTTAAGCTCTAAAGTAGAAAGTGGATAAAGAGTAAAAATTTTACTTCTACCTGTCAAAGGCTCACTGATTTGGTTAGCCAGTTCAAAACTAGACGAACCTGTAGCAATAAATTGAGTTTGTGGAAAATAGTTATGTAAGATTTTAAGTGTTAAACCAATGTTTTCAACCCTCTGGGCTTCATCAATAACCACCAGTTTTTTACCCGCAACTAAATTTTTTAAAACAATCTCATCCTGTGTTCCAAATGCCTCTCGGTACCTGGTTAAATCACAGTCAAAATATGCCACCTCTTCTGAGTTAAAATCATTTAAAATATCTTTTACCATTGTGGTTTTACCGACTTGTCTGGCACCGTATATAATTATAACTAAACCTTTAAATAAAGATTCTTTTACTTGACTGGTTAAAATTCTATTAAACATATTAAGTTAAATTCATAAACTGTACTAAACAAATTTAGTTAAATTTATTCATTTTGTCAAGCTTACCGAACCAAAACCAATCATGTTGCTAGCAAAATACGGCTTAAAGGCAGGCATTATGAAATTATATAGAAACTCAAACATTTCCTTGCGCTGGGCGGGTACAGAAGCTATATAGTCTGGGATGTTTGTGGCTTTGGTTGGTTTGAACATGTTCATAGGGAGTAGTTTTAACTATTTGTCATTCCTAAAGTTTCGCCATTTTTATTCTTCCATTTGTCTAAACCATTCACACTGTAACCTGTAGCAAATCTTGCGGCCATTGAGGGGCTTTTTAACAAAATATCTTTTTTCACTCGGTAATATGACTGACCTTTAGAATTAGTTTCTATTTGAAGATTGCCAAGCTCTAATTCTAGTTTATAACGCTCTAAAACCATTTTTCCCACTGAATTAGCTGGATTATTTGTAACCACAGATCCCTCTAAAATAACGAATCCTTCGTTTGTTATAACACCTTTAGTTTCAACCCAATTTGCTTTTAAATAAAGTATTTGATCTGAAATTTCCTCACGACTTTCTTTTGCAACAACTTCTTCGGTAAAGGTATAACCCAAAGTGGAGAGTACAAAATCGATGTTATCCTTGAAATCTTCCATATCAGCTATATCTTCTTCAGGAAGTCTTGAACGAGTTGGGCTAGTTGTATTTTGAAGTATTATTCTTCCTGCATTTTTTATTTTTTCTACAAAAACAGACTCTAAATACTTTACATGCGCTTTTGTTAAATTATCATCTTTTGATATAAAAGATATTGCATAGTTCCAATATTCTTTACTTTGATGTTGTAATAATCTATCAATAAAACTTTCTGCCTCACCTACATAAACTGTTTGGTTGTCTTTTGAATCATAACCCAATAGAAAATAAATACACTGTGATTTTAAATCTGATCTGTCGGCTAGACTTTTTGAATTAAGCTGTGCCTTAGGAATTAAATAGGCTTTTCCAGTCCAGTTTCACATCTGAACAATTTTAATGCCTGTTGGCTCACCCTGCAAAAGAAAAATTGAGATGGTTTTTGGTTTAAGATGAGGCATATTTTATAACCAAAATAGACTTCTTTCCTGGGGTTTTTGTCAAAGTTGCAAATGATTAATTTATTTCTGTTAAATATTTAACTCGTTAGCTTCAGTAGACGTGCTGTATCTATAATTTGTAATATTACCATTAATAATTAGGTTGATAGTCTCTTCAATTACTTCCAGTGGAACTATGAACCATTCTCTAGGTTTTAATTTTCCACCTTTTCCGTCATCTATTAGAACGTTTAAGCAACTATCAGCAAAAAATCTATGTAGTAAATTTTCTAGTTTTTGGGGATTTAGATCAATAGTTTTAAAGGTAGCAACAATTTTTACGTCAGAATTTAAATAGGTTGGGTCGGTTTTAGCATTTTTTATTCTTTGTTCTACAGTGGTAGAAGCATAGCCAATTTTATAAAGATTTTTAATGCTGCTAATTTCAGGATTAGTGCTTAAGCTTTTTAATACGTATATGTAACCAGTTTCAATATTTTCAGAAGACATAAGGTTGGTTTGAATATTAGGAATAATCAATTTTCCATTTGTGGATAATATTTTACCAAAAGTTCTTATTTTCATAGAAGATTCTGTCCCATTCTCAAAAATTAATCTAGTTCTACCATCCCATCTGTGTTTTTCATCAATATTTTCATTATACAGCTTACTCAGGTATGTTACTACACCATTTAATACAAAAAAGCTATCTTGCTTTATATTGTCTTTATTGTATGAAACCAAGTTTACAAGCTTGTATTGCCCAGATTTCAATTTTACATGGCATTCTTTAAACAGAGATTCAAATTTAGCGAAATCTTTACAAGGCTTTCTATGGGCTACAAAATCAGTTTCAGCTCTATTTATGTTTGTAATGTGTTGAAGCTTAAAAATATCTAAATTCTCCTCTTTTTCGTTTAATTCATAATTGTTTTCTATGCTTTCAATTTCCTTAATTTCTGGTAACAAGTTATATTGGTCGTACTCTTTTAGAATAATAATCTTGTCAGGGCTAGTTTTAAAACTTTCCAGTCTAGCATTTAGTTTTCGCTGATTTATATCTTTACTTGCAGAACTTGGAGCAAATTTATTTTCTTTAAAAAACTCATTTATTTCTACGAAACTATCTACCAATCTTTGATCTATAGTTTTAGTCTGACTAATTTTTGCAGGCTCTGGTACTAAAATATTATCAAAATCTGAATTATTTAAAATATCATCAATAGAATTAAATTGAGTCATCGGCCTGTTTTTTACGTTTTAAATCGGTTAAAAATATCTTTACTTCAGCAAGTCTTTTTTCTTGAGGATCAATTGAATTAAGATCAGGGGTTTTATCATACCTTTGAACAAATTCTAGTAGTTTTGGGGCTAAAATAATAGCTTCCTCTTCTGTCATTTGAATTTTACCAGCTTCTATTGTATCACGAATTAGTCTTAACACATTAGCAGTTACAGACTTGGATAAGATCTCAAAAGCTTTTTGAAAAGGGTTTATTTTATCAATTAAATCTATACTTATATCATCAATATTCACAAATCTGTTTCCCATAGTAATAAACTGTTTATTGCCTTCAGTCGTAATTTGAGCTGTTTTGATAACTGAATCAGCAACAACATATTGCCTCAATTCTTCAACTTCCTCGGTATTTAAATCTGGGTATTTTTCCATTATTACTCTTGGAATATAAACTTTATTAATTACTTCTGGTTCGGCACCACCAGGCATAGCTTTAAGCATTACTGGGTCTTGCATAATTCCTGCCTTAAGATCATTAAGATCAGATTCTATAATTCTTTTTACTTTCAAACTTTTCGGTTCTTTAAAACCTTTTATTTTAATTAGCCCTTCTTCAGATTTATCGCTATCGTCTAGTTTTTGTTTAAATCTAAAGTTTGGAGCTAATACTTGTTCCATTAAAAGTGATGCAGTGATGGCTTTAAGCATGTTATTTACAGATAGTTTAACTTCCATATCCTCAGCATCGGGCTGGGCGATAAGATTAGTAAATTGAGCATGAATTTTGTTGCTGCTATCACGCGTTGCTCTGCCAATAATTTGAATAATTTCAGTAAGTGATCCACGATAACCTACTGTAAGAGCATGCTCGCAATATGGCCAATCAAAGCCTTCTTTTGCCATACCAAGAGCAATTATTAAATCAATATCGTCTGGTGAATTTATTTTTCGAAGGTAATTTACAATTTTGTCTCGCTTCCTTGGTTCGTCTTCTACAAGGTCAGCAACCTTAATTATTTTACCATCAGTGTGTCTTTTTATAAAATGAACTTGTGTTTCTGGGTCAGTACTAACACGGTTTCCTATAGAATCTAAAATAAAATCTACCTCATCTTCTTTTTGCTTGGTTGATTCACCACTATTTACGCTTGGAATATGCAAAATTGTCTTTTTATCTGTATCTAAAATATCACCAATAGCAGAAATCCATTTGCCTTGGTAAAAATGGTAACCAATTCCTAAAGATTTAAGATGTTCATAGCCATTTAGTTGATCGTAATAATTATAGGTTACTTTATCAAATTTCACCTCATCTTCTGGAAGCAGTACAGGCACACTATCACCACGAAAATACGAACCTGTCATAGCTAAAATATGTACACTACTGGTTGAAATAAGCTGTTTTATAAGTGAACCAAGCTTGTTGTTGTCACCTGCTGAAACGTGGTGAAATTCATCTATTGCAAGAAGGCAACCGTCAAACTTTGAGTTATCAATATTTTCAAAAGCGTACCGTAAAGTATGGTGAGTACAAATCAAAATCTTTTCTTCGCTATCTAAAAAATTGGTAAAAGCCTGAACCTTACTTTTATCACCTCCAGGCGTGCATAGATTGTATTTATCATTTGGATTCCAGTCGGCAAAAAAGCCAGTATCAGTAAGTTTAGTAGGTGCAAATGAACTACCGATAGATCTTTCTGGCACGCAGACAATAACTTTTTTTATTCCTTTATTGATCAATTTATCTAGGGCAATATACATTAAAGCCCTAGATTTTCCTGAAGCGGGAGGAGCTTTTAAAATTAGATATTGCGACGCTCTTCTTTCAAATGCTTTTTGCTGCATTTCCCTCATACCCATGTTGTTTATTTGGGTACTTTGTCCGGTTTGGCGGTATTCTACTTCTACAATGTTTGGCATAAGTTTTTTTTATTTTGTTGATGATGACTAATATATTTGGCAGTAGTCAAGAAATACTTTACATCTGAATTTGATAATTTGAGGTTTTGGCATAAACTTAAGATCTAATATTTATTATCGCTAAATAATCTTATATTTTTAGTGAATTTAACAACACCTGATGAGAATTTATATCTTGCTCAAATTTTTCTTTTAAGAATTTTAAATTTATATTATCTTCATTGTTTTTAGTTGTAATATCATCAAAAGCATAAGAATTTCCAAATAATAAGTAATAATATTTATCTAAATAGTCTCTCACTTCTTCTAAAAGATCAGCAGTATAAGGGTTTATAAAAACAAAGTAAATATTTGCCCAACGACTTATTGTATAAAACTCTTTATCATGATGAGCCAAAAATTTGTTTCTAAAAGTGTCCAGAGAAATATCCTGCCCGTCTTTTTTCATAACTATAAGACCTCCATTCTCAGCAGTTTTTGTAATTTTATTTTCAATGTGTACAAACAGTTTCAGCAACTCGTCTCTTTTGCATTGTAGAGCTTCATATTTGTTTACTGGTAAATTTGCGGTTTTTAAGTTTTGTATTCTAAGTATTTTAATCTGTTCATCGGTTTTTGAATTATTTATCTTGTTAATTAAATATATAAGTGATTTTTCATCATAAATACTTTTTGTATTTTCGTCAGTTAAATAAAAATTTTCGGCATTTTTCATCAATTGGTTTTTATCAAAAGGATCTAATTTTGGATCTAATAGGGGATTGTGAATTTCTCTGAAAATACTTCCCTTACTACTAAATAAATTGGTTAATGTAAGCACAATTTCAGTTTGAAACGAAAACACAACCCTACCTAAGAACAAACCATAATTTGTTTCTATAAATTGTTGATTTGTGGACTCTTGGATTATTTGTTGTATATTCTTACCCATTTTAAAAATGGTTTTGGCGTGTAAAATATTATCTTGCAAAGCCTCAAGTATTTCTTTATAATTCACATCTTTATATTTCATAATTTTAATTAACTTTCCCCCCAACCATCTCCAAATACATCTCAAACAACACTTCCAGCCTCTCCCCATCACTCTCAAAAGGCTTTCTTCTATTCAAGTGCCTCATATAAATAGTATCAATAGCAGAATCTAAATCTGCATGAGCCTGACGCAAGTTTTCAGGCATTTTCTTGGGATCGTAAAGCTGGGCTAAAGTCAATTCTGGATACTCCTCACGAGTAAAAATGACTCTATCTACACATTGTTCTAAAGCTTGCTTGTAGCTATCTGTAAGCGGTGGAAATGGAAAAGTGTTGTAAATCAAAGATGAGGAATATCTCAAATCAGTTTTCAATCTGCCTCCCACAGCTCTCACCCAGACCATATGCATCTTACTAGAAATC
>Ga0209972_10000980_pt1 | contig 26487 bp, 21 predicted proteins | sample NOAtaG_7_FD_187302 | JGI IMG/M metagenome (GOLD analysis project Ga0209972, IMG submission 187302) | Freshwater lake microbial communities from Lake Erie, under a cyanobacterial bloom - NOAA_Erie_Diel1S_2200h metaG (SPAdes) (version 2) | ecosystem: Environmental > Aquatic > Freshwater > Lake ...
GTCATGGAGATATGCAGAAAGTTGTGGATCGCTGTCGCGGACTTGATGGAGAAACCATGCATGGAGTGCGGTGGTGTAGTTGTGAGATAATTCAATGTCGGCGATCGCTCTTAAGGTCAGAGTGATGCTGACGATTTCGATATCATCTGTCCAGTTGGCGATCGCTGATGTTTTTGAGTGTGACATTTGCGTTTTGTTTATTTTACCTATTGATTGCTGGATCTAAAATCCATAATCCATATACATATTGCTTTCACAATCTTTTGCTAAGGTCATGTCTAATACTTCAACTTCTTTTTTGGGCGATCACGCCTGTTTTTAAAGATTTTTGCTTCTATTTAGTAGGACTTACGCATTGGTGCGGGCGAAGCCCGCACCACATCTACCTCAAGCCGAATAAATTCGTTCGGTTTGCGTAAGTCCTATTTAGCAAGAAATGGGTGGGAGATTTTGTGTTGGAGATATTAATACTAACCCATTGCTCTTTCTGCTGCATCGTAGGGATCGACTACAATTTCATAGTCAAATCGAATGTTCTCTTGTGGGTTCGGTTTCTCCTTTGGTCATGGGTATGGTTTGAATTTGGGCGATGAGCCTAGCAAGTCTAGCATAGATGTTTTCGTCCCCCTTATCGGAGAAAAAGAGGGAATTTAGGATAGATTTTGGTTTGTTTCTTTGTGCTGCTATCAATTTTTGACTTTCTACTTTTGCCTTTTTCCTTGATCGACAGTTTCCGTCCCCTTGCGGGGTAAAGGTAGTCGGAAATTTCTACGGTCAAAGCTATTGGTAATGACAACTTTAGTTTCCGTCCCCTTGCGGGGTAAAGGTAGTCGGAAATGGTAGTAGCCGCCAAAGAATTGACTGGACCAAGCGGGTTTCCGTCCCCTTGCGGGGTAAAGGTAGTCGGAAATTTAGATCGTCCTGTGATGTCTGCAACAATGAACGAACCTGCCGTTTCCGTCCCCTTGCGGGGTAAAGGTAGTCGGAAATAGAGCAGTTTAGATCTCTTGATCTTTCTAGTTTTGTTTGTTTCCGTCCCCTTGCGGGGTAAAGGTAGTGGGAAATTTTGATGGTTGGGTATGGCGTGGTAGAACTCAGGGGATAGTTTCCGTCCCCTTGCGGGGTAAAGGTAGTGGGAAATTTTAGTAATGGATCTGTGTTTATGTCTAAGTTTTACGTGTTTCCGTCCCCTTGCGGGGTAAAGGTAGTGGGAAATATCTACGAGATGCGTCGGAACTACTAAGCATTGCAGCGCAAAAGGTTTCCGTCCCCTTGCGGGGTAAAGGTAGTGGGAAATCTTTTAAACTGGCATCCAAACTTCGAGCGCTTAGCGATGCAGTTTCCGTCCCCTTGCGGGGTAAAGGTAGTGGGAAATCCTTTGTGCCAGTAATCGCACAAGCAAGCCCAAGCGTAAGCGTTTCCGTCCCCTTGCGGGGTAAAGGTAGTGGGAAATTGATGGTGCATTTAGCGCTATTGATGCTGGATTGACTACTGTGTTTCCGTCCCCTTGCGGGGTAAAGGTAGTGGGAAATATCAAATTACATCTAATACCGCTACAGTGCTTACTCTAGTTTCCGTCCCCTTGCGGGGTAAAGGTAGTGGGAAATGAAACTGGCGAGGAGCCAAGTGGCTATCGTGCCGCCTATGAGTTTCCGTCCCCTTGCGGGGTAAAGGTAGTGGGAAATGACCACTCTAAAGTACGGGCATTGTCTTGAGAATAAAGAGGGTTTCCGTCCCCTTGCGGGGTAAAGGTAGTGGGAAATCCAGATTAGGGATCGGGCATTGGCTCAGAAATTCTACAGAGTTTCCGTCCCCTTGCGGGGTAAAGGTAGTGGGAAATGCATGGGAAAGGATCGACGCAATTAAGCGACGACTTGGGTTTCCGTCCCCTTGCGGGGTAAAGGTAGTGGGAAATGAGACTGGCGGAAAGTATGGTTGGGATTCCCATTAAGTTTGTTTCCGTCCCCTTGCGGGGTAAAGGTAGTGGGAAATATGAAGAATGGGAGGAGGACGGATCTCCCGCCGCAGATCGTTTCCGTCCCCTTGCGGGGTAAAGGTAGTGGGAAATGGTACTGGAATCTCTGAAATTAAAACCTCAAGCTTTACCGTTTCCGTCCCCTTGCGGGGTAAAGGTAGTGGGAAATTGTTGAGATTCGATCGCCGCTCGTTGTTTGGATAATTGTTTCCGTCCCCTTGCGGGGTAAAGGTAGTGGGAAATGCTGGTTCAGCTATTACAAGGATGGGCTTTGGTACGCAGTGTTTCCGTCCCCTTGCGGGGTAAAGGTAGTGGGGAATTTTGCACAGATTAAATGGGATAACCATATTACGGTTCTGTCTGTCACTGTGTTTCCGTCCCCTTGCGGGGTAAAGGTAGTGGGAAATGCATCAAGTGCTACATTTACACCTAATGCTCAAGACTTGTTTCCGTCCCCTTGCGGGGTAAAGGTAGTCGGAAATACCGACATTCCTCAAGATATTGCTTCTAGGGGGAATATTGTTTCCGTCCCCTTGCGGGGTAAAGGTAGTCGGAAATGGTGAGTTTCGTACACCACTACAAACTTTTACCTCGAAGTTTCCGTCCCCTTGCGGGGTAAAGGTAGTGGGAAATTAAAGACAGTAACAATCTACAACCTGTGTCACTTCCTATTGTTTCCGTCCCCTTGCGGGGTAAAGGTAGTGGGAAATGCAAAAATCCTGTGGGGAATCCTTGAGCATCTCCTCAATAGTTTCCGTCCCCTTGCGGGGTAAAGGTAGTGGGAAATTGCTAATGGGTACAAAGCCCCAAAGCGACGGCTGACCGACGGGTTTCCGTCCCCTTGCGGGGTAAAGGTAGTGGGAAATGAATCTCACGACAGCCCCCAACGCAATCGATCGCCGCGTTTCCGTCCCCTTGCGGGGTAAAGGTAGTGGGAAATCTTTGCTGGTTGTTCACCTGCATTTCTATCTAATCCAAGGTTTCCGTCCCCTTGCGGGGTAAAGGTAGTGGGAAATGAAGAAGTGGGACATATTATAGCAATGGAGAGACTTTAGTTTCCGTCCCCTTGCGGGGTAAAGGTAGTGGGAAATCTAGCTAATGAGTACAAAGCACTTCACACTGCTTCAACTGAGTTTCCGTCCCCTTGCGGGGTAAAGGTAGTCGGAAATTCTTGGTTGTTCCCTTCTAAAACTGTTGCTCCTGTGCGTTTCCGTCCCCTTGCGGGGTAAAGGTAGTCGGAAATTTGGATTGCCAAGGATAAAAAAGATTGGAGTCTCTTTAGTTTCCGTCCCCTTGCGGGGTAAAGGTAGTCGGAAATTCTTGCTAATAAAGCATTAAGAATGGCACAGGATGCCATAAAGTTTCCGTCCCCTTGCGGGGTAAAGATAGTCGGAAATTATTGTGGTACTCAAGTTGATGAGCAAGGTTGGGTATCGTTTCCGTCCCCTTGCGGGGTAAAGGTAGTCGGAAATGTCAATATGACCCTTTTAATAACTAGTTGATTAGATGCGTTTCCGTCCCCTTGCGGGGTAAAGGTAGTCGGAAATTCAGCAAGAAGAATATCCAATTCCTCTTCCTTCTCATAAAGTTTCCGTCCCCTTGCGGGGTAAAGGTAGTCGGAAATCGGTGGAATTGAATACGACTACGCTAAGGGACTCTTCGGGTAATACAGTTTCCGTCCCCTTGCGGGGTAAAGGTAGTCGGAAATAGCATTGTCGCTAATTTACTTCTCGCCTATACCAAAGTTTCCGTCCCCTTGCGGGGTAAAGGTAGTCGGAAATACATAATTCTTCTTGCCTTTCAGGCGCTGAGTTTATGGTTTCCGTCCCCTTGCGGGGTAAAGGTAGTCGGAAATACCGCAATCCTCTACGAGCTTAAGGAGTACTCCGAGTCCCGTTTCCGTCCCCTTGCGGGGTAAAGGTAGTCGGAAATTAGTTCTATTTGGAGTTTAAGATGAATATTGATAACGCAGTTTCCGTCCCCTTGCGGGGTAAAGGTAGTCGGAAATAACAATCTCTCAGGTTTGGGTAACGCCTTGAAAAAGGCTGTTTCCGTCCCCTTGCGGGGTAAAGGTAGTCGGAAATGCACGTGTTACTTTAACTTCTCAAGTTGCTTCTTTGACTGCGTTTCCGTCCCCTTGCGGGGTAAAGGTAGTCGGAAATCTTTTCTTCTTTGAATGAGGAGAATAGAATTCTATCTCAGTTTCCGTCCCCTTGCGGGGTAAAGGTAGTCGGAAATATAAAGCACTCAGAATGGCACAAGATGCTATCAAAGGGTTTCCGTCCCCTTGCGGGGTAAAGGTAGTCGGAAATATTACAGCTAAGTTGAGAGTGCTAGTTGTTGATGATGAGGTTTCCGTCCCCTTGCGGGGTAAAGGTAGTCGGAAATTGAGTGGGGGCACGTGGGCCTCCACAACATCGTCGAGGTTTCCGTCCCCTTGCGGGGTAAAGGTAGTCGGAAATTTAACCCATTTGATGCACTCAGCAACAACGCCTACGTCTGGTTTCCGTCCCCTTGCGGGGTAAAGGTAGTCGGAAATTTGAACGAAACCGCAGAGACTCTAACTCGCGACATTGCTGGCGTTTCCGTCCCCTTGCGGGGTAAAGGTAGTCGGAAATTTGACTCGATGGCATCTGAAGCTGGCTTGTTGACTGTGTTTCCGTCCCCTTGCGGGGTAAAGGTAGTCGGAAATTACAAATCAATTCCATAAAGTAAATCTAATCTCATTATCAGTTTCCGTCCCCTTGCGGGGTAAAGGTAGTCGGAAATTATGTTGAGTCAATAGGTTTAGAAAACTACAGCATCGTTTCCGTCCCCTTGCGGGGTAAAGGTAGTCGGAAATAAAAACATCATGGCTAACTTAAACAGCTTGCTTGGCTCTTCGTTTCCGTCCCCTTGCGGGGTAAAGGTAGTCGGAAATCTACGCCGAGAGTTGGCGAGTACAAAAACAAAATACCGTGTTTCCGTCCCCTTGCGGGGTAAAGGTAGTCGGAAATCGCATCCAATTTTTAGCGACAGTCACTACGATTGCCGAATGTTTCCGTCCCCTTGCGGGGTAAAGGTAGTCGGAAATTGCAAGCTAGAGGAAGCCTTAAAACAGGTCGCGCCGACGTTTCCGTCCCCTTGCGGGGTAAAGGTAGTCGGAAATACTACTTAGGTATAAATGGGATAACAAATTAAATAATACGTTTCCGTCCCCTTGCGGGGTAAAGGTAGTCGGAAATGCCAATTTGTTCTGATAAAGCACTCCAAAATAAATTAGAAGTTTCCGTCCCCTTGCGGGGTAAAGGTAGTCGGAAATTGCCGATCTAGGCACTGCGTACTTTCAATCCAAAGGTGTTTCCGTCCCCTTGCGGGGTAAAGGTAGTCGGAAATATTGAGAAACAATCTCAAAAGGTTGACCTGCACCCGTTTCCGTCCCCTTGCGGGGTAAAGGTAGTCGGAAATGACAAGGATTAGATGGACTGAGGAAGTTCTAGTAGCTTGGGTTTCCGTCCCCTTGCGGGGTAAAGGTAGTCGGAAATTAATGTTTAACGGAACTCTCTCTCATAATAGAAGTCAGCTAGTTTCCGTCCCCTTGCGGGGTAAAGGTAGTCGGAAATTTAGCCGCCTGATCACGCAGCTGCTTCTGGTCTTCCCTAAGCGTTTCCGTCCCCTTGCGGGGTAAAGGTAGTCGGAAATCCTGTCGATTGTGCATCAATCGAATCGCATTATCTAAAGCGTTTCCGTCCCCTTGCGGGGTAAAGGTAGTCGGAAATCCGCTTTAGCATCTGTTTTCTCTTTTGTTTCCCGAATTTACAGTTTCCGTCCCCTTGCGGGGTAAAGGTAGTCGGAAATTTCAGCTTCCTAAACATCGGGGTTGGCGCGCAGAGCGTTTCCGTCCCCTTGCGGGGTAAAGGTAGTCGGAAATCGTACCTCGCGGCGATCGCTCGTTGTGTGAGCGATTTTAAAGTTTCCGTCCCCTTGCGGGGTAAAGGTAGTCGGAAATATCTCTCGTGGGGAGGTGTCCCCATTAATACCAACAATGTTTCCGTCCCCTTGCGGGGTAAAGGTAGTCGGAAATTTCTATGGTTATCTGCGCGATCTCTTCAGCGACGATATCGGTTTCCGTCCCCTTGCGGGGTAAAGGTAGTCGGAAATACAGGCGCGATCGCCTTGTACATCAGATCAAGATTGGTTTCCGTCCCCTTGCGGGGTAAAGGTAGTCGGAAATTCGGTGGGATACTTCCTTTGCTGGAGTTATCTACGCCGAAGTTTCCGTCCCCTTGCGGGGTAAAGGTAGTCGGAAATCGACATCTCAGGCAGGCAATTCCACAAGCTCCTGCTGGGTTTCCGTCCCCTTGCGGGGTAAAGGTAGTCGGAAATTTGGTGGACACGTCCAGTCCACAGCTCAGGACTGCAGTTTCCGTCCCCTTGCGGGGTAAAGGTAGTCGGAAATCCAGCAAGATCTCCTTGATTATGGTAAAGCTGTCTTTACGTTTCCGTCCCCTTGCGGGGTAAAGGTAGTCGGAAATCATCCTTGAATTGGGAGGTATTGCCCCCAAGGAATTAGTTTCCGTCCCCTTGCGGGGTAAAGGTAGTCGGAAATCTACCATCTCTTCAATAGCATCAGTCTCGCAATCACGTTTCCGTCCCCTTGCGGGGTAAAGGTAGTCGGAAATGATGACTCCATAGGGAGTAAGGACTGTCACTTCATTGACGTTTCCGTCCCCTTGCGGGGTAAAGGTAGTCGGAAATAGAAGAACAAAAGTACTGCTACCTAGTAGAGCATCCGTTTCCGTCCCCTTGCGGGGTAAAGGTAGTCGGAAATGATGTCTAGTGGTGGTTCAGCATTGAAGAACTCTTGGGTGTTTCCGTCCCCTTGCGGGGTAAAGGTAGTCGGAAATTGCGTCTGTGGCACATTGGCGGTGATGAATGGCAAGACTGGAAGCGTTTCCGTCCCCTTGCGGGGTAAAGGTAGTCGGAAATGACATGGGATACTCCATAGAACTAAATTAATCAATACAAGTTTCCGTCCCCTTGCGGGGTAAAGGTAGTCGGAAATTAAGCCTGTCTCTACACCTAAGCGTCCAGCGCATAAGTTTCCGTCCCCTTGCGGGGTAAAGGTAGTCGGAAATTACCTTCGGTCTGTGGGAGGCATACTTTATTTGGATTGTTTCCGTCCCCTTGCGGGGTAAAGGTAGTCGGAAATTGACCTCAGCCCAGATATGAAACCCGTCTATAGGGAATCTCTCACGTTTCCGTCCCCTTGCGGGGTAAAGGTAGTCGGAAATCCTATAGTTCTGAAAAGTATATATGATTTGATTTTCAAGGTACAGATTTTGCAATAAGTTTAACACTTAGTTACAAAGGAGACAAACACGACAAATTAAAAACAAAAAAGTCTCTAAAACAACTATAACAGACAAATTGGATTAAATTAATGAATGAATACAACCAAAAATATACTATTTACGCAAAAAAATACTATAAAACAAGCGACAGCACAGCATGACTCAACGCGACAAAAAACAGACGTGATTTACAAATCTTAAAATAACAGCAAACAGAACTAGAGAATTACAAAATCAGGCGGCTCATAGGGACGCGGACTACCGAACACCCTAGTTTTTTGCTTAGCGATCGCATCAAGAGGGTAGACCCGCAGATTATCCTCATCCAACTTCAACAAAGGCAGCCAAGACTTTTGCAACTTTTTTTCTAGCACCGCCTCACTCAAAGGACACTCAAAAACCGAACGCTGCACCCTTTGACAAGACTGCTCAAGACGCTTTGCCAACCTGAGACGGCGGCGATCATCCGCCACATCATAACAAACCAACCACAACATACAGAACTCGTAAACTTAGGGAGAATGATAAGAACTTGTAAATCAAGTGTTATCATTCTCCACTTATTTAATGACATAGGGTTGATAATCAAGAGATCGCTCCAGCAAACAACGACCTAGAGAACGCACTTGCTCCAAAAGAATGTGACTCAAACGCAACTTACGGTTTTGAGCAGGATAAAGGAAAGAAGTATTAAACAGACGCTCAATCTCAGCAAGAAACAGCTTTTTGGCGATCGCCCCAAGCCAAATCCCAGCACCATCAGGCGAAGGCTCAAAATCATCAGAAGTGAGTAAACTAGCCTGAATCACCGCAATTACCGCCGCATCCACCACCACAGGGCGAAACTCCTCCATCAAATCAAGCGCCAAATTCGGGCGATAGGGCTGCATCACGTGAAAGAAACCCAAATAGGGATCAAGCCCAGCGATCGCTGCCGCCGCAAAAACTCTAGCCAACAAAACCCCATAGCCCCAACTCAAAAGCGCATTAATCGGATCAAGAGGAGGCTGACGATTGCGCCCAGAGAAATTCCATTCAGGAGGGAAATAATAGCGTAAAGCTTGATAATAATGCCTTGCACAAATCCCTTCTAATCCCATCAAGCGGTCTCGTTCTAGGGGAGTCGCCACACTACCAAGCTGACCGATATAACTAGAAATGAGATCAATCGCTTCCGCAATCTCCGCGATCGCCCCTTTCGTCGCCCGATTGCGTCTTTGCAAAATCACCCTTTGATTGCGAATCTTGCCCTCAATTAACTTCTGAGCGATCGCCATCCCAAAAGTTGAATCGACAGTTTGATATTGAGCCAAACGTATCGCAGGATTTGTATGAAAACTCCCCTGCAATCTGCCGCGAAACTGCCCATCTTGCCGCAAAAAAATAGTTTCAATCCCCCGATCCATCAACTCCGCGATCGCCACACTCGTTAACTGCACACCCGCATGAATCACCAGCAAAGATAGTTCAGCCAAGCGAAAATTTCTCACATCCTCTCGCCTCTTAATTACCAGAGATTCATTCTTAAAACTCACCACAGTCCCAGCTTCAGTTAAATAAATCGCAGTCATTGCTAACTCCTTACTTTCAGCAAGTCTCAAATAAACAAATTTTTTAGCGTGGCGGAGCCACGCTAAAAAATTTGTTTATTTATGAAATTGCAGAACCATTAGCACTATAAGCTCACAATTGAAGAGCTATCTTCAATCGAGTGACATAATAACCAAATAATTTTTAGAACCTAGCAAGGTTTACCTAATTATGTCCCTCGTACTCCTAAAAAAGCTTGTCCGCTATCGCACCTTTATCACAGCAGTTGGCAATGCCGCTATTACTTGGGTAATCTTGATCATTGCGCCCCTTGGTCTATTTGCGGTCATTACTTGCACCTTGGGCGTGTTTCTGGGCAGCCTCATTATTGGCAACCTCAGCGACAAAGCCTTGTTATTTTTAGTTGGAAATAGCGATCGGCAGAACCTAGAAACAAGACAACGGGCAACCCTAGAAGCCAATCAGTACAGTAATGCACCTGAACAACACAATCAGAATACTAACAACAGAGATGAATCATTGATTCAGGTACAAATTAAAAAACTTCTTAAATAGAAATCCTCACCAGCGCTATGAATCCTAAAACTATTTTATGGAGCCTTTTAGCTCTAGTCATTTTTCTGCCAAGCACATGGTTTGCATGGTCAATTTATCAACGGAGTGAAAATGAAAAGCTATTAAATTCTGTTTCTACAATTATGTCTGAGTCGAATAAAGATGATCCTGCAAGTATGGAAGCTTTGCAAGCTAAGATTAAAGATCTTGATACAGCGATCGCTATTATGCAAAGTGTTCCACCTAGTGCTAAAGAACTCTATCAACAGGCTCAAGCTAATCTTAGTAAGTTGCAAAATCGCAAGGAAAAATTATTGCTGATACTGGAGACAGAGCTAAATGTTCAGCAGGAGCTAGACAAAGCTGAAGCCTTAGCGATTGAAGCTGTAAATATTGGTGCAAAACCCCGTAATACAGCAAAGGAATGGAATGAAGCCTATGGCAAATGGCAAGAAGCGATCGGGATTCTTCAGCGTACTCCTAAAAGTCGCTTTATAAATTCTCAAATTCAAAAAAATCTAGCAAATTATCAAGAAAGCGCATCGGTTGCTAGTACTAAAGTATCGGGAGAACAACAGGCGATTAATCTCCTTAATCGCGCCAAATCTTTGGCTGATCAAGCAGTGAAAATTGCTCAAAATCCACCGCACTCGACCGAAACTTGGGCATTTGCCTATGGCAAATGGCAAGAAGCAGTTGACCTAATCGAAAAAATTCCTGCTAGTACTTCGGTCACGGCTGAATCAAAAATCTTGCTCAATGAATACAAAAAAAATCGCAATATTATTCTAAATGAATTTCGCAAACGTGAAAATCTGGAAATTCAAGCAATGCAAGAAAGTGAATTTGAATCCTTCTTTGTCGGACTATCTTCTGGCACTAAAGATTCTTTGCGCCGACTTAAGGCATTAGGCTATGCCCGAGAGAGGTTTACTTCCCTCTGTTTCCAAATCATTACCGACAATACTACTAGTGCTGATTTAGCAGGACGTGGTTTTGAGCTTACCAGTTACGCTAGCGGTATCTGTAACTATGTGTGGGATCGGTTATAAAGTCTGCGGAAATTGCCTTGATGATGACTTCGTTTTGGCAGAACTAACCACAGCGATTCCTTCACGAATAAATCCACCAATCACTTGATTAAAAGCTCTATAACTATTCTCACTAATTGGCTGAAAGCCATGAGCAAATAATGAATTGTTTCGAGTCTCTAGCGAGTTGAGAATCCGATCTTTGTAAACTAAGAATAACTGCCCCAGAGGATCTTCTGTAAACTTAGATAGCAAATCATAGCTCTGAAATAGCGCAAGCTGTAATTTTTTCTTAGTGTTACTAGCTTTTCGGGCTTCATATTCAGTCTGTAATTGTGCGGGAAGCTTGGAAATATCTACATCCCCTGTCAAAATGCCATATTGCTTAAACAACCGTATTTGCTCCAATAGCTCGATCGCTCGATAGAGTCGCCCCACGGCATCATCGTAACGCTTCTGACTAGCGCGGCGATCAGCATTGAGAAGCAAGTCTTCTACTACTTCATAGCCATGTCCAGTCATCCCGTCGCTAGTATCCAATTCTTTGTCTAGCAGACCACGACTAGCAATCACCTTCTTGAGAAATAGTCCATAGGGTTGGATATTTGTCTGTCTCATGTAAGGCTGCAAACGGGACAAAGCGACCCGATGATCAAAGCGATCCCATGCATCAAACCCTTCGCACTGATCGAGAAGTTCATCAATCTGTCTTGTTTGGTCAGAACTTAGTTCTGTGCTTTGGAGCAGGTTTTGCAGATCGGCGATCGCTGCTGTGTAATTATAATTCTGCAAATATACAGGCAAAGCTTTATCGACAGTCTTTGTGACCACAACGCCAGTTGTGGTGGCTTTGCGCGTGCGCTCTCCCGATTCTACTTTAATTAAATTTTGCCGAGTCGTACTTGTGGTGATGAATAAATTTATTTCTGAATCTAGCGCAGCAGTGGCTAGAGCGACAGACATTGTTTTTGTGCCGCCCGTATAGTCTGCCGCAATCTCAGCCCTAGGGCTTTCTTGCTTAACTTCACGAATCTTTTGATTAATTTTGCTGTAACACTCTGTTAAGTTATCTGGCTCCTGAATTAGCACTAAGTCTCTTTCAGCATCAAAGCGATCGCCTAGTCCTAATTGTGTAGGAATATTCGGCAGAGATTCAATTACTTCTGTACCTTTCCGAACTTCACAGGGTTTGCCCTCGCCAATCACCTGTGATTTGCTTCCCTTTGCGCCATCGGAACAGATAAAGACTACGCGATCAGGGTTTTGGCTTTTGATAGAAGTGGCGATCGGCTGATGCGAACCACCAACGGTAATAAATAAAATTTTAGTCATGGGATTATACGTTTACTTGATTATGGGTACAGGCGATATTTTTCTCCAAAATTTACGGTGAACCGATAACTCATGCTGCGAGATGATCTTGAACAGAGGTTAACAGGCGATCGCATTCTTGAAAAATAAAATTAACCGCCGCAAATAAATGTTCGAGTTCTTGGATACTGTAAAAGATTTTATTGCGAGTGAAGGTATCACCTTCAAGCTTGCCAAACTGCCAGAATTTACCATTTGATGTAATTCCAAAGACAGTTAATGCTGCTAGATTATTCAACTTTTGGGCGGCATACATTTCGACTAGACATTGCCCCCAAGCCGCATCAAAGTTGTCTTGCTTGGCTTCAATTAGTAAAAAATAGGGCTTGTCAAATACGACCTTGCCAAGGGGCGATCGCTTTGCCAAAATATACTCAGGAAATCCCGTTAAGTTTTCGGTATAGTTAAGATATTGATGACTCCACAGCGTAAATTTTTTGGCGAGTGGTTTCCAAACCTCTTTAAGAATCGGATAGATCAAGTTTTCACAAATAGCATACTCAGAATTATCCACAACTCCTTCGTTTAACATAAATTCTAAATCTGCCAAAAAATAGTCCTTAATATCAAAAGAAATTTCCTGCATAAAGTTTTCTTCTACAAAAGAAATTTCTAATTCTTTGAGAGTCTCACCGAGACTTTTGTACTGGCTAAATGACATATTTTTTACTCCTTATTTTGCAGTAGATTGTTTTCACATTCTCGAAAAACATAAGACAGCCAACCTAGTATGATGTCTAAATCGCCTAGGGCGTGGGGTGCAGTTTCATAGACTTGTCCTTCGATCGCTAATTTATAAAAATTCCATGTAGTACCATTAGTAACGATCCCTAATACATCAATATTTTTATCCAGTTTACGATTAATAGACTGACAGGCTTCCATCTCTACTAAACATTGTGCTAAACCTTGTTCAAAATCATCTTTTTTAGCTTCGATGATACATAGCATGGGTGCTTCTAAATAACGCTTACGCTCAGCGATTAAATAGTCTACATAGCCACTGGCGTGATCGCCTTCTAGACTTGCCCCTTTCCAAATTCTAAGCCGCTTAAATTCTTGAATAGCCTCTTCACAAATTGCATCAATAAGCAGTTTTTTAGACTCCTCAACGGACTGTAAGTCAAAGCATTCTAAGCGTTCAAGCCTTTGCTTGAAAAATGAACTTGGCTTTTTAGGTATAATTTTGACTTGCCATTCAATTAGATCATTGAGGTTCAGTTGCTTCATGGCTTCGATGGGAGTGAAGCTAGAAAAGTTTTTCTTGCGCGGTTTGCTTGTGGTCACGGCTTTCATTTATTTGACTCCGATTTGCTGCACTTCGCTCCATCGGAGCAGATAAAGACTATGCGATCGGGATTTTGACTTTTGATAGAAGTGGCGATCAGCTGATGCGAACCACCAACAGTAATAAATAAAATTTTCGGCATAAAAATTTAAGGCTTTTCAAGATTAAACTTATCACTTTGAGAACGAAATCGCTGAATCCGACTTTGAATGTCTGAAGCAGTTACTCGCAGTTCTTTTAGATCTGAAGCTAATACATACTCAGCTAGTACATTCAGTAATTTTGACAAGTCAACCGAATAACTAAGTAACAACTGAGTAATGTCATTTTCATAGATACTAATTTTATTAAAGTTCCCTTGATGGTACAAGGAAGGTAAAGCAAAAAATTTCAGAATCAGTATTCCTTCGACTGTAACACAGCGAATAGTTCTTTTCCCAAAGATACTTTCGGTGGCATATTCCTTTTGAATGCGATCAAATAGTGCGTTATTAGTCAATAATAAATCAATTTGTAATGTCTCAAATTTACACCGCGCAAAATCTTTGTTTTCTTCTAAAATTGTAATCTCAGGTATTGCGGCTAAATCTGCTTTGGACATAATAAAGTCAATATCTTGAGTATTGCGACCTTCGATATAAGTCAACATTGCCACGCCTCCAACCAAAAGATAAGAAATCTTCCGTTCTGAGAGTATAGTAAATAAATTTTCAACGGTTTCCTGTAAAGGGTTAACATCTGGCATAGTTGTTTTCCAATTTTTTAAATCAAAGACAATTCCATTACTAATAATTTCACTGATTGCCGTTGTCATAATTTTTTTGTGATTGGTTATTCTGGTGATGATTTAGAGGCGATCACCTTTTTATTGATTGAGATGGGGGGAAGGGGGCGATCGCTTTCTGACCTAGAAAATGCGACCTAGCTTTTCTCTCAGTTCAGTTGCCGCCGCTTTTGAGTGTTCGGGTGTATGTCCAGTAGTTTCTATTGCTACTGCGATATGTACTTGATCGCTGTCATGTAGGTGTAACCACAGCACCTTACGACCGTCATTGAGATCTCGTGGTGATTCTTTTACGCCGTTTTTAGGTGCAGCAAAAGCTTGGGAATCAAAACGAACCAAATCTACCCAAAGTAAATTTTGAAGAATCTTCTCTACTTTTTTCCAGCTTTTAGGACGATGATGCCCTTGCTTTTCAGCCTGAACTTGAATTACCTGATCTCGCGATCGCCCTGATTCTGGAAGATTTGCAGAAAAAGTTCTAGGTTCAGCCTGTCCACTTGTATTGATGTAAGGCAGGTACACCAGCGCTTTATAGGCTTCATGGATATAGCAAACAGGGACACCAAGAGCATTTCCCACTAATCCCATAACCATTGTTTGTGCTTTAAATCCGCCTGTCGCTGCTAGGGTAACAAGTCCATTAGCTGATGCTTGCTGAATGCGCTGTCGCAGGAGGTTTGCCATTTTTTCTAAGGCAGATCCAGACTCATCTAGCTCATAGTTAATATCAGGAATAGGTTCAATATCAACATAATTTTGTCCAAGATGAGTTTTGAAATAGGCTTGCAATACTTCTGCACATTCCTGACCAGATGGAGTGGCAGAATGCAGAAGAAGGATGCGATCGCTTTTATCAGGATCGAGTCGCCAAAGGGTGTTAGTTTCAGCACTAATCACTTCTAGGTCGGCAGTTTTCATCCAAGCTAAGGGTTCATCAACATTATTAAAAATACATTTGTCTTCAAATCTATCTTTGTTTGTTACCCAAGGGCGCTTTTTCTCATTGGGTAGATCACGGTCAGGATTAGTGCGTAGGGATGTACCTACAGTCATAATGATTGTCTGCATGATTAGCGTCTCCGTTGTTGGTTCCTTGGATTAGGTTTTCTGGGATGTAAAAGAAGATTTTCAACGTGAGAAGCAGCTAGATCTGGTAAAGCCAGTTTCAATGCTATTTCTTCACGGGTATCTTGCTCATTTCTGACAAACCACTCAAAAGCTTCACCTTCGGGTGTTGGGTGGGGAGTCACTCGTGGATAATGAATTACTGCGTTATCAAAACCCTTGCTACTGTTACAGAATGCGGCGATAAATCGAATTTGTTCAAAGCGGTTACCTGTACCATAGGTTTGAATAACAGCTTTCTTAAAGTCATCGATACAACTGACTCCATTACCAATTTTTAAAGATGTAGGTATCAGAGATTTATAAAATTCTGCCCAATCTTTACCTATCCTTAAATCAGTCTTTTCCCAATCAACATTGAGCCAAACACTACCAAACCCTAAAGGCTTTGCGCCGCCTAGTCGATGGTAGTGAACATCAGGTGATGAAAGCAGCCATAGCAAAGCACCTAATTCAATGGGAGAAAGATTAATCACATCAATCTCAAATTGAAATTTTGTCTCGGGTTTCACCCATTCTTTGATTGATCGATTTTGTTTGTCTAACTGCTCCACGCCATTTTTTTTGGGTCGGCGATACTCTTGATAATGACCAGTATTATCTGATCTTTGGGTGCGATCATCTAGTGGATTATTCCAGTACTCACTGGATAAATCTTTGTGATGAGGATAAACCTTACGTCCTCGTAAATTCTGATCTGTGTATTTGTATCCTTCAGCCTTTTCTCTTTTCTGAGGATTATTTTCGCCATCATGAAGAGGACTTCCTTCTTGATCATCAGCACAGTAAAATCTTGCTTGCTCTGGCTTTGGCTGTCCTAAAATTGTTAAAGGGAAACTTGCATCATCACTACCAAAATTGTCTACAGCATCTTCGACTTCAGACAAACACTTAATCCCATGAACTCGTAACTGTCCTTTATAGGCTCCTTGACCATCTTGATTTACCCAACCAAAAACACGTTCAGCAGGAGATAATTGATCGAAGCTATTAGCAGGTTTAAGGCTAGGATCAAGCACATCATTTGGGGTAAGACTATATAGACTCCGAGCAATCATTACTGGGTATAGGTCAATTACTTCAAAATCCGATCCGTTTTGACGCACATGAGCATAGCAAAGTGTGCCTTCTGCTAGTTGCTTTTCTCGTTCGTTTAAGGTGAAGTGTCGTGACCAATGAGCAACATTACCCAATGCTGATGGACATTGTAGCCCATTCTTAAAATCTTCATTGTCTTGATAACTTTCAATTAACTTTGCCCAACGCTGTCTAATTTGATTAGAGAGAGGGATTTTTTTAGATTCTTCTGTGTTGAAGAAAATTCTCTCATCATGCTTATTCTTCATATTTTTCCCAGTCACACAAACATATCCCTCAAACGATTGCATAGGTTCACCGAATGGTCTATGTGCGCTATTGCCTACTAAAGTAGTTGGGGTAGGCTGTTGACCTAAGTTTTGACCATAAGGAACAACTTTACGCACATTCCAATAAGAGAAATTTCCCTTAGAAAACTTTTCAGCCCAAAATTGTACTTTTGCTCCATGCTCTGGAAGATTTTGAGTATTTGCATAGGTTACTCTATCTCTAGCAAGATTAGTACTGTTGCGATCCCATCGACGTAGCCAAGCTGCATACATAGGATCAGGTTTTCCATTTTTTGAGATGGTCGATGTGCCAGAATACAAACAGATATGATTATTCTCAATCCGTGCTGGAACCATGAGAAGCCCAGAATTAGGTGACATTCGGTAGGCTAAAAGTTCATTATGTTCTTCAAGAATGGACAAACGTGAATTAGTAATTGCTTCATAAGCCGATCGCAACATTCCCTTAATTGATGTTGATGGTAGATAAGGTTTACCCTCAGCATCCTTACGGACTGAGTAGGTTTTGTGATCATCACCTGTGGCATTTGCCGCATCGGGAATTAGTAAGGGTGTTATTGTTGTCAGTGTGACAGAGATTTTGCCACTCCAATAGTTGTTAAGATATGAGCCGTGACCCATTGGAGGATGATCGCCCAACTCGGTTTTCTGTACTTCTTCATCGCGGGGCAAAGCAGGTACAAAATTATAAGGGTTATGAAAGCGATCGCCATTTACATTTTGCGGTTGTTCCTGTGGTCGAACTCGCTCAGGTATTTTTACAGATTCAACTATTTCTTCTCGATCCCAAGAATGTCCCTGTTCTCGCAGCTTTACGATCTGCTGTTGTTCATCCAACTCGAACTCAACATCCCAAGTTTGTTTACATTCTTGCGTGATACTGCCAATGCTATCTAGCAAAGAAACTGAAATTTGCTTTTCAGGAAGCTTTTTGTCGGGAATACTATCAAAATAAAGAATCTGACTATCACTTACTGCGATAGAAATGTTCTTATGCTGCAAATTGCCCTTCTTGTTTTTCTTGAATTGGATTGATATTTTTCCTGTTTGAGTAGACATTATATTTCTCCTACTGGATCACCAAATTGTTTGAATGTTAGCGGATTGAATTTTGGCATCTTTCGTTACCAAAGGAATCTTTAGATGCAAGGCTGTAGCGGCAATAATGCGATCAGGCATATCGGGGACAGTCTCACGGGGAATTTGCCGCACAGCTAGACTAACTTCCTGATTTATAGAAATAATTTCTGCTCCTGCGTTCTCAGACTCTATTGCAGTAATAACTCTGTCTAAAACAGTTTCAGCTAGTCTGCCTTTGTCAATTAGATAGCATATCTCCACAATTGAGATTGCTGATAGAAAAATCGCATCGCCTTGACTAGAAGCACGATCTAAAGCCTCAAGTGCAGGTTGAGATAGTCGTTCTGGTTCGAGAATATACCAGATAAATGCGTGGGTATCGGCTACAACAGATGTCATTCTGGAAACTCCCTAGGAAAATTACCCCACATTTCTTTACGCGCCTCAGCAATATCTTCATCGGTTATACCAGTATTTAGATCTGCACATAAACCTTTCAAGCTGCGGCGTGGCTTTTTGGTCTGAATCTTTTGGCGTAAAAATTCGGCAAAGTCTAATACTTCTTGCTGCTTATCAAGTGGCAAATCTCGAAGATTTTCTAAAACTGCTTGCTCAATAGTCATGGCTTTACCTCTAATGGTTTTAGTTCAATCAATCTCTCTTCTAGCACAGCGACATTGCCATATTTACCTGCCTCACCTTCACATAGACCGATATACTCCTTAGCGAGCAGTTTTACCTGTTGTTTAGGGTGAATACTTGCGATCGGTATATCTAATGCTCCGATTCTGGCTGCTGCTAGACGGCTCCAACTTGGCGGTGTTGAAGGCGATCGCACCACGCCCTTACCCCAAAGTAAATATTGCTGCGGAATTGTATCTAGAATCTCTGTGAGACTGACATCGACATCATCATTGAAGACTCTTGTAAGCTCAATATCAGAAACTAAAACTGCACGACCCAATCCATTTGATACATTTAGCCAACGTAGTTCAACATTTTGATTAAAAACTCTAGCTTCAAAGACCGTGCTTAGGGATTTATTCTCAATTAAAGAAAGATTGTCATTTTCAAACTTCGCGAATGTGCAAAATGAAGGTGCATAGACTAATGCTACTGCATCTTCTAGAAAAACAGCACATTGCTTAAGAGCCTCTTTAAGACTAATATTTTCTTTACTAGCCCGTCCGTAAAGTGTTGTCATAATTTAGTTAGCCTCCTGCTGTAGTTGAATGATTTTGGCTTGCCAAGCGCTAGTAAGCTGCTGTAAAACCTCTTGTCCTAAATCTGCGGTATTTCCACCTTGCAGATCTAATGGAAAGTTTAGACTAGGCAATAGAGTGTCAAGTCCTGAGCCTGTTAGCTTGATGTTGTTAATAACGATCGCACCCATACCGCGATTAACTCCATAGCCAAGGGGAATTTTGCCAGTGCTGAGATCTCGTAGCATCAGAGATAGTAAAGCGACAATTGGTAGTTGGTCTTTTACGGGTAGACGTTCGGGATTGAGATCAAGCGTAAGTTGAATTGGCTCCCAATTCACGCCCATAGGTTCTAGCGTACTGTACAAAAATCCATCGGCGGCTCCACCAGTCCAGCGATCAATTGCCACATGAAAAGCCTGCTGTGTATTATTTAAACCTGCTTGATCAAGAGCATTCCGCAGAGGTAATTCTTTTTCGGCTGATGTAATATCTTGCCATTGGTTTTCACTGATATTCACGATTGCATAGCAATCATCAACTGCCAAAGCGCCGATTCGACCATGTTGTTCTTTGTCCTTTATTTTTGCTGATGCGCCAAATAGTTCTCTGATTAACTCAACTTGCTCTAACTGATTAGAGAAATTTTGTTTTGACTTACCGTTCGGAACTGGCTGATCAAGCACGGTACGCATAATTCGTTCGGCTTGAGTCCTTAACGCCCCTTTGATCGAGCTACCTGGTAAAACAAAAGTCAAACCGCTACCATTAGCGCTGACCAGAGGCAGTGAGTCAACAGCAATGCCATCAGCTTCAGCCTTGACCATGACAGGAGAAATTGGTTGCCATTGGATCTCGATATATAGTTTTGGATTATTTCTAGTTACAGGTTGATTTGATAGAGCGCCTAACGTTGTTCCTGTACCTTTATCTCGCAAGGTGTTTAATATTCCTTGTCGTGTAGATAGGTTTTGATCAAGAATTTTTAGATTCTCTAATTTGACTAGCCCTAAACCTCTAGTTTTGGCAGCACCTAGGCGAATTTCTTTGTTTTGTAACGCTGTAAGTAGTTCAACCCATTCAGCTTTAGCTCTCTCCCAATCTTTATGAGGATTTTGTTCGATCGTAATTTCTAAGGGAATGCGAGAGCCTCTAGGTAAAATCGCTCGATCAAATTTGAAATGTTCGGCAGCCGTACCGTAATAGCGATCTATCCCCACACCATCACGGATTTCTGCTTTTGCCTGAATGGGAGCATCTTCAACTAATACAAAACTGGCATGACCGCGATCGCTTTTTGCATCTTGATAGCCCCATAAGGCATTTATAAATTGAGACTCACTACCCATCCATTCCCGCAAAGCACCCGCAAGGCTTGTTCCTGGAATGTAATATTCTCCTTTGCCATTAAGTGCTAATGCCATATCGGTTTGGGCATTACCGCCAATACCGCCAACATGAATTGGACTAATAGCAACCAAATGTCCTTTGACTTTCAAACGAGACTTAATATTACGAGCCATTATTAATTTTCCTCCTCAGAGCGTTTATGAGCGCGAATGATCGCATCAACGAGTGTTTGCACAGCTTCAGCCCAAAGTTCTCGCTGTAATTGTTGTTGAGAATTTTGAGTCATTGTTATGTCTGCAATATTTATATTCAGATGATCCCAGACGATTTGCTGATTCGTAACAAGATTTTGAATCTCTCTTAAACTTGCATCAGTCCATTTTTCTCTTCGATTGGGAGTATTTCGCAAGTGAGACAGCCATCCCATTACACCATTGGTTTGATTAGCAGTCTCAGTTTGAATTAATCCCCCAACCAGTGATCTCAATGCCCCCAACTGGCTCATGGTTGGCTTATCCGATGTAATACCAAGAATTTTCCTGCGATCATCAGCACTGGCTGCTAGACTAAGCGCCCTACGCTCAATCTCTTTACGCCATGTTGCCTTTTCAATATAGCGTGCATAGATAAAATTGGGATCTTGGGAGTTGTTCAGCGTAGAAGATGAGTTTTGATTATTTCCACTTGAATAATTAGTAGTTTGACTTTGCTTACTAGGCTGAGAGATAAAAGTATTTTGGCTCAAGAGAGAATGATTAAAGCAAAGTTGTCCAAATCCTTCGGCAACACGCTCTCCTATGCCTGTTGTCTCTAACTCTGCTAGTTTTTTCTCTAACTGTTGAGGGTTCGTATTAGCTGTAATCTCAAAAACAAAACAACTACCTGCCGCTAAACCAACTAGAGAAGGACGCGGTAATCCCCATCGCACCTGCCATGATTCAAGACGATTTTGCCGAGCCATTAAAGACAATAAATTATCATCTTTTCTGAGTGTAAGCTTCACATCTAATTTTGCTTCCAACTCCTCCTGTAAGGTTTTAACTGAGGCAGTGGGGCGCAATCTTTCATCACGTAACAAAATGTCTGATAGCACCCAAACCGTCAGTAGGTTATTATTTACTACTGGTTTATTAGTTGCATTTTGAGGTGATTTTGCTTCAATCTTGACTAAGCCATAGTCATCTTTTTTAGACTGACCAAGTCGCTCATAATGCTTATCATCGCTTTTTAGCTTTTGCCACCAGTTAGCATCATGCTTCTTTAACTGTTCTGCTAAATCTTGCGGTAAACGCAATTCCGCTTTAAATGAAGTCCCAATGGGAATTGTTTCATAGCTATAGACCCCACCAATGTCACTGGTTGGACGCTGCAATTCATCTTTGATAGTATTGTGAGTTTCAAGCCCTGTATCAATCTTGCGATAATCAATTTGACCATTAGAGAAACTAACATAACTGCCTCGCTCCCCTTTCAATTGCATATCTGGTTCTTTTTCTCGGAGTCGATTGTAAACCTTACCTCCTTCTTTGAGATTTGACAAACCACCACCTAGTTTTTCACCAAATAGGGCGATAGGGGTTGGTTTACCTATTGTGCCTGCAATTTCTGGAGTGGCATTGGTAACGACTAACTTGTTATGGGCGATCGCACTACCAAAATCAAAATTAAGATGTTTGAGTTTCCTGATAATCAAACGCATCAAGTGAGTGCCAGGAATATAATCTAGGGTTTCGACAACGTTACCAATAGTGCGCTTGGAAATAATCAAAGGTGAAAGGGTTGTTACCGTTAATTCAACCTTTACCCAAGTAGAAGAATTAGTAATTGAATCTGACCAAGAAATATTCTCTTGTTTTTGGGTTTTAGGAGGGGCTGAGACTTCAAGATTTTTCTCTAACCAATCAATCCAAGTATTACTATTTTGTTTATCGATTTGCCACTGACATTTTCCTGCTCCACGTCTGCGCTTACCGCCCAATCTTTCGATCAGTTTTGTACCAGCAATCAATAGGGCAAATGCTGCTTGCTTTTGTTGCTCATCTAGATTGTCTAGCCTTAGCTGACAGGTAGAGTTTAACACTGCCCCAGCCCGTACCATTTCTTCAAATCGCAGGAAATCCTCTTTAGCACAGCCATTTTTCGGATCAATGCTAATACCAGGTTTGACGAAGGTAATCGCTTCTAACAGTAATTTTTTGGAGCCGATCGCACTGACAAAGCTTTGGGGGAAATGTGCCGATCGCACCGACAAAGTCGCTTCTATTGGCGTAAACTCAACTGCTTCTGTTTCCAGTGCTGGTTGATTGCCAAAAAGATAATTTACCCACTGCGACCATATACCATTGACATTACCCTCATCTAAACCTGTGGCAATCAGTTCACAGCCATCACGCCAGATACCCGTTAATGTCTTAGCAGGGATATACGGTAGTCCATTATGATCGCGTTGCACAAGCCTATCTATATCACCGACTCGCCCCGCCCCAGTGCCAACGTGCCAATCACTGAGCATAGATATATTGAGCATGAAATCAGTGGGAACTTGCATATTACTTGTTTTTACAGCCTGAGTTGATGGTGTGTTCTTTGGTTGAGAGGCTTTATCTTTTGAAGGCTTAGAACCCTTCCCATGTTTTTGTTTGTTACCCTTGCTCATTTTCTTCTCCTGAGATATTTCCTAAAAATGCTGCTACATCGATCGCATCAATCAATGCTGTAACGTAAATTCGTTTTCCATTAACCTCAGTCAATGAGAATAGAGATTTATCATCACCTTCCAAAACTCGTATATCTTTATATTTATCTGGAGCCTCATTCCCATCTTTGTCTCGATTGACATAGCGATCGCGGATCAGTTGATACCTTGCATCTGCTTCTTTTTGCCCTAAAAACAAACCCGATCGCAAATCATGGGTTTGGCTATTAGGCAACTTATATTTGCCATTCTCATCTTTAGCATTAAGGACTTTCACGCGCTCTAGCAAATGTTTCCAGTGATAAAACTCTGCCCACTTCTGATTAGTCTCTCCTTTTAGATCTTCAACTGAAGTCACCACAAACGGACGGCGATACAGTAAGGTCTGCTTATCAAGTTCAATCTTCTTACGAATTTGCTCTAATTCGACATCACTAGAATCATAAAGAATGTGGAAATCTAAAGCAGAACAAGGATAAGGCTTATTGTTGTCGTTAGGTGCTGTCACATTTTTCTTAACCGTCTTCGCCGACTTCATCAATCTCTCAGCTAGTTCATAAGCAACAGAAAAAGGGAAATGTGGCTTAATAACTGCGATGCCAGCACAAGCGGATAGCCTACCAACTCCTAAAGCTTTTCCTGCAACTTGTGCAATGATATCTCCTACATCAGGCTGACTAAGCTTAGTCTCATTTTCAAATTCGATTAGAAATTTATGAGTAAAAGGAATTGCATATTTACCATCACAAATTACCGTGAGATCATCTCCTCCTAAAATAAGGGGAGCTAGGGGAATTAGTGTTTGTCCATTTTTCTGATTCGAATAATGCTGCAAAGCACCTAAAGCCTTTAGAAAAGCTTTTTCTGTGCAGATATCAAGGGCAAGTGAGAATTTGCGTAGTGTATTTACATACTCCCGATTCCAATTAGGGCTTTCAAATTTTAGATGATTATGAAATTTGAGGAAGATTTCTCCTAAGCCGTTGCCATCGGCATGAATTACCGACAACCAATCAATCTCTTTAGCATCTTTGTCGAATTTCCTAACATCCTCTAAATCATTCGTGTCTTCTGCTAAATAGTGATTTTGATACCTAGAATCTCGATGAAGCAGTGCTTTCACCCTATCTATACCTTCGTTATGGGCTTCTTGTTTAATTTTACTTACCCATGAGGTCGAAACTAATTCTTTTTCTGGATTTAGCAAAGATTTAGATGCTGGCAAACCACTAGTTGCACATTCATCAATTACAGGTAGCCGTAAGAAACGGAGATCCACTGATGGTTTTAGCGATCGCGCCTTTTCATATTCTCTATGTACTTTTTTATTGATTTCACCAAGTACAGCATTGTTCCAATCAAATTCACAGAAAACACCAGAGATTTCTAACCCTGGAGCTTCGCGTAATGCTCTATGGGTAACTTTCTGAATAATCTTTTGTGCATCATCTTTACCTTTAACGAGTAACAATGCTTTGCCTGATGCTGCAAGAATAACTTCTACTTTTGTATCTGGATTCTCAATGGGAGGATTGATTTTAGAATCAAGCAGTAATTTACGCAGGTGATCGCTATCTTTCCATACTTGCAAAGACTTGGAACCTGTAACATCACTAACAGCATCTAAAATCCATTGAGTTCCTGAGCGATAAGTCAGATCAGAAGCCCCAATATTTTCTTTGAGCTTATTGGTTGAAAAAATGTAGTTTTGATTACCCGAAGTTTCGATTAAGACAAGATACATAAATTTCTCCTAGATTTATACCTATTGATTTTGTTTTACCCAATTAAGAACTTTCTGACCCAAGTTACTCAAGTCCTGCCGACCGAAAACAGCAAACTTACGATCGCGTGTCTCCACCTCCAACTCAGAACGCAGAGACTCAGGGTAGTCATTACAACAAACCAGACCCACCCTTGTTTCAATGCCGCCAAGCTGTCGAGCGCGAGTATTTGCCTCGAATAGTTTTTGTTTGCAAGTTTGGCGATCGCTTACAGTCGTACAAGATAGCGCAAACAATTGACAATTACGAATAAAAGCCACGTCAAACTCAAATTTTTCCCAACGGCGGGACTGAGAAGCGCGTTCATCAATGCGAAAAGACATTTTGCATTCTTGGATATTGGCAACTTTGGCAATGGTTTGTACCTGTGCTAAAACATGATGCTCTAACCAGATTCCATCTAGCCATTCACAAACATTAGTACAGTCTGGGAATCCATATTCACAAGCCTTAGCTAAAGATAATGATTGATTGACCGCACCCATATTTTGCAAGACAGATTGAAAATCTAAGGGCAAAGAGCGCAAACTGAGGGGCACAAGGTTCCGCAATTCAGTTTCTGGTTTCCATTGGGTTTCATTGCGGGTTTGCGAACGAAAATATTTTCGCCATTGTTTCCATGCTTCCGCGATCATCGGATTTTGATTAAGTTTGGCAAATTCGGCAGCAAGATCAGCACGAATCGGGAGATCGCTTGGGGGTACACGCCAGACTAAGCCATGCAATTGAAACATCTGCGATAGCGATAGTTGCGGTGAAACCTTAACATGAGCGCTCTCTCCTTGATTATTATCAAAATATATCTCCAGAGTATTAGCATCTAAGTAGCTAAAAATTGCTGACGGATATAAATGCTCAATCACGCGATAGGCATGAACTGACATTGGTTTTGTGCCACCCGTATAATTTAGCCCGATTGAATCCTGTAAATTACTCACATAGGGCAATAGTTTTTCCCATATGTAATGTGCATCCGCTTGGCGATCACCTAAGTCAATCAAACAAGCTACATTAAATTCATTTAATTGCGCGAGTACTTGCTGCAATCTTTGGGCTTGTAATTTTGTCCGTTTGGTATGCACTAGATAAGCAGTTCCATAATGATTCAGCAAAGAGATTGTAGCAATATAGTTAGGTAAAGGATTCTCTCCCATCAATAGGAATAAATGATCGACTTTGTAATTATCTAGTTCTGATATGTTCATATTGGAGCAGAAATACTATGAGAAAAACCTTTAGATTTAACGTTTCAAAAAGAGCGATCGCACTCTCTTCAAAAGCTCATCAGGGACAGCGCGAGGTTGCCCCATGAGCCAAGCACCACAGGTCATTTCTAGATAGGGTTGTGATTGATTAACCTCTTCACAAGTTTCTAAAGAACTGTGAATGACAGCAACGGTCGAAAGATTACCGCGATCGCGACAGAACTCATGCCACTTATCAACCTCATCACGACTAGAACTAATAATTAAATAGTGGGAGCAAGCCTCAAGGATCGGCAGCTTTTCAGGCTGCACCATCCCACCAATATCCACCAAAACCAGAGACTTATGGCGGCGCAATTCCAAAATAGATTGAGCATGATAGGGAAAGAACTCCGCAGTTAAAGCCCCCTTATTCGCCACCTTCATCACCTCCGCCTGAGCCTCATCCCCCAACTCTAAAGTCCAATTACCCTCACCATCCCAATGCGCTCTCTGCAAATAGACATGGGGATTTTCAGACAACAAAGCTTGAAACAAAGCATGGGAAAGAACACTTTTACCACTATTCGGAGGACCCACAATCATCAGCGCAGGACATAACTGCACCTCACTAGATGGCGACTCCATAATAATTTGCCCAATAGTAGCCTGATTGCTGTGAGTCGCCACCACCACACCACCAGAAATGCGCGGATCAAAACAAGCCACCCACTTAGTTGGATGCAGTTCATGGACAAAATAAGCATAGAGCCAGATCGGGGCGCGTCCTG
>Ga0209972_10000983_pt1 | contig 26437 bp, 19 predicted proteins | sample NOAtaG_7_FD_187302 | JGI IMG/M metagenome (GOLD analysis project Ga0209972, IMG submission 187302) | Freshwater lake microbial communities from Lake Erie, under a cyanobacterial bloom - NOAA_Erie_Diel1S_2200h metaG (SPAdes) (version 2) | ecosystem: Environmental > Aquatic > Freshwater > Lake ...
CTGCGAGCGCGTCGAACCGATGATGTGGTCGGCGACGCCGTTCAGCGTGACGGTGGCGCGCTTCGACGAGCGGATCGGCGAGGGAAAGTTCGAGCGATCGAGATCGAAGACGACCTGTTCCCATGGACGCGTTCGGCGCGTGGAGGGCTCGACCTCGACGGTGCCCGGCAACTCCTCGGCGAGCCGCTGGAAGTAGAACGCCACCTCATCGGGCACATCGGGAAGGACGACATGCGAGCCGCGCTGCGAGGCGACGCGCTCGCGGTCGATGTCGCCGAGGCGCGCATCGTCGCCGAACACGCGGATCTCGCGTTCGACGAGCGCCTGGCGCCGCGAGGTCGACTCGCGCGCGGCCCGCGACAGCACGGCGTCCAGCCGGCGGTCGAGCTCGGCCTGGTCGAACCCTCCCGCCTCCATGATCCGCGCGTAGATCGAGTCGAGCACGGCGTCGAACTTCGCCTGCCGCTGGACGAGCGCCGTGGCCCGCTCCGCCGCCGACAGTTCGAGCCAGCGCGACCGACCGAGCTCTGCGACCAGCTCGCGCCGCGCCATCTCGCTCGCCCAACGGCCCGCGATCGCGTCGTAGGCGAGCAGCACATCCCAGCTCGCGCGGTCCGCCGCGAGTATCTCTCCGCGGCGGTCGATGATGCGGCCCCGCGGCGCAGGCAGGAGCCGCTTCGTCAGAAGGAACCGCTCGACATTGGTGCGATGGACGCCATGCTCGACCACGGACAGCCGCGCCAGCTGGAGGACGAGGATGCCGAGCGCGCCGAACGCGACAAGCGCCAGCACGCCGACCCTGCGGTCGAAGCGGCTGAAGGCGCGCCGTGCGCCCTGCTTCGGTCGTTCCGACATCCATGCCATGTGGGAAAGGTACGCGAGACGGCGCGAATCGGGCGGTGCGGATCAGCGCAGCTTCACGGATACGAGCGCGAGCGCGCCGAGGATCGCCGTGATGATCCAGAACCGGACGACCACCTGGCTCTCGCTCCATCCGCCGAGGTGGAAATGGTGATGGATCGGAGCGCAGCGGAAGATGCGCTTCCCGCCCGTCGACTTGAAGTACGCCACCTGCAGGGCCGTGCTGCCGAGCTCGAGGTAGAAGATGCCCGCGATCAGCGGCAGGAGAAGCTCCTGGCGGATCGAGAACGCGACGAACGCGAGGAGGCCGCCGAGCGCGAGCGAGCCCGTGTCGCCCATGAACACCCGCGCGGGGTTGCAGTTGAACCAGAGGAACCCGAGGCAGGCGCCGCCCATCGCGCCCGTGAGCACCATGAGCTCCTTCGCCCCGGGCACGAAGGGGACGAGGAGGTACTGCGACGCGGTCTGGTTGCTCGAGACCCAGCAGAGGACCATCAGCACGAAGCTGACGATCGACATCGTGCCCGCCGCGAGGCCGTCCATGCCGTCCGCGATGTTGACGGCGTTCGAGGTGCCCGCGATCCAGAGGGTGCCCAGCACGACATAGGCGCCGATCCCGAGGATGAGGACGGACGGATTCAGGAGCGCTCCGCCGATGTTCGAGATGGTCGACGGTTCGTAGGTGCGCTGGAACGGGAGGTTCAGCGAAACGGCCGCAGGGTTGGTCGCGGGGTCGGCGGCCTCGTAGAGGAAGAACGCGACCAGCGCGCCGCAACCGAGCTGGAAGAGGAGCTTCTCCTTCGCAAAGAGGCCCTCGCGGGTGCCGGCCGCCCGCCGCGCCGCCGTGAGCTTCAGCCAGTCGTCGAAGGCCCCGACCGCCGCGAGCCACAGGAGGACGACGATCGACAGGTGGACATACCGCGAATGGACGAAGTCGGCGAAGAGAAGGAGCGACACCAGGATCGATGCGCAGATCAGGATCCCGCCCATCGTGGGCGTGTCCTTCTTCGAGTGGTTGAGGCTGTTGAGTTCCTGGTTGTAGAACTCCGGGTTGTCGCCGACCTTCAGCCGCTTGAGGTACGCGATGGTGCGCGGACCGAGCAGGATGACGAGGAGGAACGAGCACACGCCGGCGGCGAGTGCCCGAAACTCGAGCTGGGTGAACACCTGGATGACGCGGTACAGCCCCGCCTCGTCGAGCCAGTCTTGGAATCGCGTCGTCAGGATGTAGAACATGCGGGAAGCGATGTATCGGGAATTCGCGAACGGATGCTTCAAACTCCGACGGGCCCGTCAGGCCGTCGCGAACGCGGACCTCAGCGGGTCGAGGAATCGCTCCATGCGCGCGCCACGGCTTCCCTTGAGAAGCACCGAGGTTCCTGAAGGTACGAGCGCGGCGATCTCGGCGGCGAAGGCCTCGGAGAACTCGGGCGCGGCCCGTAGTTCGCCCGCGAAGCCGGCGGCGCGCGCCGCCTCGACGAGGGCGTCGGCATGCGGCCCGACCGCGACCAGCGCGTCGCCCGCCTGGAGCCGCCCCGCCGCCGACCGGCCGACCTCCGCGTGGAGAGCGCGGGCCTCGGGCCCGAGTTCACGCATCTCGCCGAGGATGACCACCCGGCGAGGCGCCGCAGCGGCCAGTTCGGCGAAGGCGCCGAGGGACGCGATCATCGCATCGGGGTTCGCGTTGTAGGCGTCGTTGAAGATCACCCTCTCCGCGAGCTCCAGCCGCTCGAGGCGCATGTCGCTTGCCTCGACCTTGGCCAGGCCCCGCCGGATGCACTCGTCGGGGATGTGCATCTCGGTCGCGGCCGCGATGGCGGCAAGCGCGTTGCGCGCGTTGTGTTCGCCGGGCATGGCGAGGATGTAGCGCCGCGGACCTCGGTCGACGGCTTCCGCATCGTCCGAGACGAATCCCCTCGGAACCGTCACGAGGATCTCCTGGCCTAAATCCTTGGGTTCCCGTCCGACCAGCCGATAGTGGCAGCCGGAGCCGGTCCCGAAGCGCACGATCCTCTCGGGGCCGCACCCCTCCGCGACCAGCGCCTCGACCGCTTCGAGGAGCGGCGGGTTGTCGCCGTTCACGACCCCGACGCCGACGCCCGAGACCCCCGCAAGGATCGATGACTTCTCGGCGGCCACGGCCTCGACCGATCCGAGCCCCTCGAGATGGGCGCGCCCGGCAAGGGTGATGATCGCGACCTCGGGCTCCGCCAGTTCGGTGAGCGGCAGGATCTCGCCCGGGTGGTTCATTCCGATCTCCGCGACGAGGAACCCCGCGTCGTCGGGCGTCGAGAGAAGCGTGAGCGGCACGCCGATGTCGTTGTTGAAGCTCTTCGGGCTCGCGTGGGTGACGCCGACCTCGGAGAGGATGCCCTCCATCAGGCGGCGCGTGGTCGTCTTGCCCGCGCTTCCCGTGACGGCGACGACGCGGAGGCGGAGGATGCTCTTCCGCCACGCGTGCGCGATCGAGCCGAGCGCCGCCCGCGTCGATCGGACGCGCAGCACGCCGAAGCCCGGCGGCAGGAGCCCCAGCTCGGCGTCGGTCAGCGCGCGCTCGACGATCGCGAACGACGCCCCTCCCGCCGCCGCCGCCGTGACGAACGCGTGGCCGTCGAAACGCTCGCCCTTGAGCGCCACGAAGCAGGCGTCGCGCAGATCGTCGCGCGTGTCGGTGACAAGCGAGGCCGCCTCGCGCGCAGGCCGACGCACGACCTCCGCTCGCGTTGCGAGGACGATCGCCTGGATCGACGGGCAATGGACACGGAACACGCTTGCCATCCTGCACTCCATCCTGGATATGGACCGACCGCCGGCGTCCGACGCCATGCCTCGGACTACGAACCGAGCCGCATGCGAACCGCGGCCTCCGCCTCGCGGCGGTCGTCGAAGTTCTTCTTCTCGGTGCCGATGATCTGATAGTCCTCATGGCCCTTGCCGGCGATGAGGATGATGTCGCCCTCGCGCGCGGTCGAGACCGCCCGGGCGATGGCCTTCGCGCGATCGACCTCGACGGACACCCTGCCGCGCGCCTGCTCGGGCACGCCGGCGAGGATCTCGTCGATGATCGCGTCCGGGTTCTCGGTTCGCGGGTTGTCGCTCGTGACGATCACCTCGTCGGCGCCGTCGCACGCGACCTTCGCCATGCGGGGCCGCTTCGTGCGATCCCGGTCGCCGCCGCAGCCGAAGACCACGCGAAGGCGTCCGCCCGACGGAACAGTCGGACGAAGCGCGCCGAGCACATTTGCAAGCGCGTCGTCGGAATGCGCGTAGTCGACGAGCACGCTGAAGCCAGCGCCGCCGACCGAGACCGGCTGCAGGCGGCCCGGCGGCGCAGAACAGGTCGAGAGCGCCCGCGCCAGCCGCGCCTGATCGACGCCGCGCGTCCACGCGGCGGCGGCGGCCTGCAGCGCGTTCATCGCGTTGTGGCGTCCGACGAGCGGCAGCTTCATCTCGATCAGGCCCCACGGGCCGCGGAAGGAGACCTCCATCGCATCGAGCCCCATGCCGTGCACGGTGCCGAAGCACTCGGCGCTCGGATCGACGAGGCTCGTGCGCAGCACCTTCGCGCCGGCGCCGCGCGCCGCGGCGAGCATCACCGAGTGCCACGGGTCGTCGATGTTCAGGATCGCGGCGCCCGTCGGATCGAGCATCGAGAAGAGCCGCGCCTTCGCCTCCGCGTAGCGCTCCATCGTCCCGTGGTAGTCGAGATGGTCGCCCGTCAGGTTGGTGAAGATCGCCGTGCGGAAGAGGAGCCCCGCCACGCGGCGCTGGTCGAGCGAGTGGCTCGAGACCTCCATCGCGGCGGCGCGACAGCCATGGTCGACCATGCGCGCGAAGAGCTCAGAGAGCTCGAGCGCCGGCGGCGTCGTGAGCATCGATGGAACGCGCGAGGCGCCGTCGTCGATCTCGACCGTGCCGATCAGCCCCGTGCGCAGGCCTGCCGCGGTCAGGAGCTGCTGCACGAGGTATGCGATCGTCGTCTTGCCGTTCGTACCCGTGACGCCGATCAGTTCGAGCGTGCGCGAGGGAGATCCGTGGAAGCGCTCGGCGATCAGCGCGGCGGCAAGCGCGGGATCGGCGGCCTCCACCCATGCGACCGATGCAGGCAGCGCGTCGGGCGGGGTCGAGCCCTTCGGCGCGATCACGGCGACAGCGCCGCGCGCGATGGCGTCGGCGATGAAGGCGCGGCCGTCGGCCTTGGTTCCGACGCGCGCGAAGAAGCACGCGCCCTCGCGCACCTTGCGCGAGTCCTCGGCGAGATTCCACACCACGGGATCCACCGCGCTTGTGACGGTGGCGTCGAGACCGGCGATCAGGGTCGAGAGCTTCATGACTTCGCTTCATCCTCCTCAAGCGCGCCTTCGATCGGAAGCGGGTCCGACACGCGGCCCCGCGCAAACTCGATCAGGCGCGGCAACACCACGCGTTTGATCGCGATCTTCCCGCAGGCCGCCGCGGGGATCGCAAGCAGCATGCCGTAGACGCCGGCGACGGAGCCGCCCGCGAGGATCGCGACGACGATCGTGACCGGGTCGAGGTTCGTGGCCTTGCCGGCGATGACCGGCGTCAGCAGATAGCCCTCGATCGTCTGGACGATCACGAACACGAGGACGGGCCAGACCACCATGCCCCAGATCGCCATGCGCGCCTCGGGCGGCATGCCGAACTGGTCGACGACGAGCAGGCCGACCGCGAGCGGCACACCGACGCCGCCGAGATATGGAACGATCGACAGGACGCCCGTCAGCAGCCCGAGCGCGATCGCGTAGGGCACGCCGCAGATCTGCCAGCCGATCGCGAACATCACGCCCATCAGGAGGCAGATCACGATGCGGCCGCGCACGAAGCCCGCGACCGCGCGGTCCATCTCCGAGACGATCTCGAAGACCGCGCCCTTGCGGTCGTCGGGCACGAGTTTCGCGAAGAACCCCGTGATCGAAGGCCAATGGACGCTGAAGTAGTAGAAGTAGAACGGGATCAGGAACAGCACAAGGCTGAGCTGCAGGACCCCGAGCATGAAGTCGTAGACCTGTCGCGAACCCGACCCGAGGAGCGAAAGCACCGGACTGCCGATGTCGAAGCCTCGCACCGCTTCGGGGATCGTGGCCGCCGTGCGCGCGGGCTCGGCCGCCGGCGCCTCGCCTTCAGGCGCGGCCGCGGTCTCGCCATCCGACGGCGCCGCCTGGACCGCGGGCACTTGCTCGCCCGAGGGCTCCGCAGCCGAGCCGCCACCCTTCGACTCCGAGTAGATCAACCGGTTGATCCACTGCTGCGCGTCTTCGCGGTAGCTGTCGGGCACCGCCTCGAGCGCGCGCTCGATCGCGCCGTCGTAGCGGTGGTTGCGAAGGTTCTCCGCGAACGACAGCGTCTGACCGACCGCGATGGGCACCACCACGGCCACCACCACCCCGAGCAGCGCGCCAAGGACGGCGAGGATCGTTCCGACCGCGAGCGGACGGTTCATCCGACGCCACTGCGTCATGCGCGCGACGACCGGTTCGACGAGGTACGCGAGCGCGAGCGCCACGAGGAGCGGCACCGTGACCGTGCGCAGCGCGTAGCCCGCATAGATCGTCAGCACGACGATCGCGATCACGAGGATGTCGCGAACCGGCTGAAGATGCCAGAGGTGCGCGGTGCGCAAGTCGATCGGCGGGTGGCCGTGGGCGCCGTCGGCGCCGCTTGGTGCGTCGGTCGTGCCCGACGCCGCACCGAGCGCGTTCGACGATGCAGCATCCCGCTGCAGGGCTTTCTTGGCGTCATCCATCCGTATGCGCCTCCATCGATCGCGACCCATCCGCGCGCCATCCGGCGCGGCGCGCCGCGCGTGTGCGGAAGGTACCGTTTCTGCGGCCGCCGCGCGTTGGTTTCACGCAGGTGCGGCACGCGCGATTCCCGCAGACCCGGCGGGTGTTTGCCGATACACTCTCGGTCGCCGCGGAGCGTTTCACAGCCGTGCCCATGCCGCCCGAACCGAACCCCGATCCGACTCCCGATCCGAGTCCTGACCAGCCGCCCCAGCCAATGGGCGGGCAGACGCCGCCGACCTCGGAGGCACACGGAATCTCGCCGGTCGCTCCGGCCGCAGCGGGCAAGGTCCGCGAGGGCGACATCAACTGGCCCAAGATCCTCGAACGGGCGGGCGCGTACCCCATCGAAGCCTTTGCGTTCGTTCGCGAGGGCCTCAACCACACCGTCGAGCGCGCCATGCTCCAGCATGAGAGCGCCCAGCGCGCAGGCCTGGCCAACCCCGACACCCACCATGTGACCGGGCAGCAGCTCTGCCTTGGCCTCCGCGACTTCGCCATCCTGCAGTACGGCATGCTCGCCCCCGCGGTGCTCCGGCATTGGAACATCGTGCGGACAGAGGACTTCGGACGGATCGTCTACGCGATGATCGAGGGCGGAGTGATGTCCAAGACCGCCGACGACTCGGTCGAGGACTTCTCCTCGGTGTACGAGTTCGACGAGGCGTTCAGCGACGCCCACCTGTCGGCGCGCATCGGCGGATGAACCGCCGCGGCGCGCGTCGCCGACGCCCCGATTCGCGGGTTTTCCTAGCGACCCAACACAACGCGGGCGAAATTCCGTATGCTCCCGCGCGTCGAGTCATCTCGACACGCACAGCAACCGAAACGCCGCGTCGCGCGATGCGGCGAAAGAGCCAGTTGTCTCTTTTCACGCCGTCCGGAATCCAGGTAGTTCATCCAAGCAGGTAACACATGCGCCTTGCACTTCCCACTGCAATCCTCGTCTCCAGCGCCTCTCTTCTCGCGCTCGGCGGCTGCGTCCCGCAGAGCCAGTACGACGACCTCATGAACGCGTACCGCAGCAAGGAGCAGCAGCTCCTCCAGCTGCAGAACGAGTTCGACACCTCGCGCACGAACGAAGAGGCGCTTCGCCGCCAGCTCGCTGAAGCCGCGGCCGATCTCGCCCGCGCGCGCGAACTCGTCGGTGGCGACAAGGGCGCGCTCGATGCGCTGCAGAAGCGCTACGAAGACCTGCTTGCGCAGGTGAACGCGCTCAGCCCGCTTCCCGAGAGCGTGAACTCGCGCCTCCGCGAACTCGCCGATGCGAACCCGGAGATCTTCGAGTACGACGAGAAGCGCGGCATGCTCCGCTTCAAGAGCGATGTGACCTTCGATCTCGGCAGCGCCAAGCTCACCTCGAAGGCCGATGCCGTCCTCGGCAAGGTCGCCGCGATCCTCAACACGAGCGAAGCGCGCGATCTCGAGGTCCGCGTCGTCGGCCACACCGACAATGTTCCGATCCGCCGCAGCTCGACCGCGGCGCAGCACCCGACGAACATCCACCTCTCGGCGCACCGCTCGATCTCCGTGCGCGACGCGCTCGTGGGCGATGGCATCGATGCCAACCGCTTCATGGTGGCCGGCTACGGTGAGTTCCGTCCGATCGCCGCCAACGGCGCTCGCGGCAGCGAAATGAACCGTCGCGTCGAGCTGTTCCTCGTTCCGATGCCCGCCGTCGAGAGCGTCTCGGCGCGCTCGAACACCCCCGCTCCCGCCACCGAGACGGTGAAGGCGAGCGAGGAAGGCGAGAACCTCAAGTAAGTCCCGGCGCCTCGCGGCGTCGCATCGCCAGAACCACTCGACACGGAGGAGCCACTCGGCTCCTCCGTGTTCATTTGCCACGCGACGCCTTGTTCAGGGTGCCATGCGATTCTTGATAAGTCCGAGAACCTAGGCGCTCTCGTTCAGAGAGCCTGAATTCCCCGTCAAGACCGAGGTTTCCAATCGACTCCGAGCCCCCCCGACTTACACTCGCGAAGCCCTCGGTTCGAGGGAGTCTGGTCCCGCTTCGGGAGCCCGCGTGTCGCCAAGCTCGATCGAGATCGAGCCTCCGACTGAACGGCGAACGCGCCCGCAGCCACATCTCGAAGAGCAGGAGCAAGTTTCCGATGCGTCGATTCGCCATTTCGGGCGTTGTGTGTCTTCCTTCGCTGATCGCTGCCGTGGCGCTCGCTGACGCCCCGCTGCGCCTCAACGAGATCCGCCTCGAGCAACCCGGTGCCGACACCGATGAGTACATCGAGATCGCGGGCGCGCCCGGCGAGTCGCTCGCTGGCGTGTCGATCATCGTGATCGGCGACGACGACTTCGCCCTTCCCGGCCAGCAGAACGGCTACATCGAAGATGTCATTCCGCTGAGCGGCGCGGTGCCCGCGAGCGGTTTCTTCGTGGTCGCGGAGCCGAAGTTCTCGCTCGGCGTTCCGAACCTCGTCGCAGACCTCAATCTCGAAGGCGGCGACAATGTCACCTTCATCCTCGTGCGCGACTTCACTGGCTTCGAGGGCCAGAAGCTCGACACCAACGACGACGGCACGCTCGATGTGACGCCGTGGACCTCGGTCGTCGGCAGCGTCGCCGTCGTGCAGACGCTCTCGCCAAACGGCGGCAAGAGCGACTACTTCTACTCGACCACGACCGTCGGCCCCGACGCCGGCCAGCAGCCCGCCGCAGCGTGGCTCTGCGCGAACACCTCGCAGTGGAACATCGGCACGCAGGATCCGTTCGGCGGCATCGACAGCCCGGGCGCGGCCAACCAGCTGTGCGTTCCGCAGGGCGTGATCTTCAATGAGATCCGCACGAACCAGCCTGGCGCGGACAACAACGAGTACTTCGAGCTGAAGGGTGGAATCGGAGAATCGCTCAACGGACTCACGGTGATCGTGATCGGCGACGGCACGGGAGGCTCGGGCGTCATTGAATCGGTGTCCCCGCTCGAGGGCCTCGCGATCCAGTCGGACGGACTTCTCTCGGTTGGCGAGGCGACCTTCGCGAACCAGCCGGGCTTCGGCGCACTCGATGTCGTGCTGGCCGGCCCGAACCCGCTCAACTTCGAGACAGATGACAATGTGACTTTCCTCCTCGTTCGTAACTTCTCCGGAACGAACGGGCAGGATCTCGACACCAACAACGACGGCGTCCTCGACCTCACGCCGTGGACGCAGATCCTCGACTCGGTCGCCATCGTCGACCCGACGGAGACGACCCCGCAGGAACTCGTCTACTCGCCCGTGCTCGTCGGTCCCGATGGCACCTTCTGGCCAGGGCACATCTACCGCTGCACCACGGCGGGAACCTGGCTCATCGGTCCGTTCGGTGCCACCGGCCAGACGGTGATCGATACGGCGGGCGCCGGGAACCCGATCTGCACGACTTGCGGGCCGGGCGCGGGCAACTGCCACGCCGTTCACGCCACTCCTGGCTGCGTCGATACCTCGTGCTGCAACCTTGTGGTCGGTGCCGACCCAACCTGCGGCACGGAGACCTGGGATCAGGCATGCGTGGACCTCGCGCGTCAGTTCTGCCTCGCCGCGGGCACGCCCCCCGTGCTCTCGTTCAACGAGATCCGCCTCGATGAGCCGAACGGCACGGACCCCAACGAGTACATCGAGATCAAGGGCACCCCGGGCGCGAGCCTGAACGGCGTCTCGGTTGTCGTGATCGGCGATGGATCGGACCTCGACGGCATCGCCGAGACGATCATCCCGCTTAACGGCGCTTCGATCCCGAAGGACGGCATCTTCCTGCTCGCGAAGTCGACCTTCACGCTCGGCACCGCCGACTCTGTGAAGTCGTTCAATCTTGAGAACGGCGACTCGGTGACCTACTTCCTCGTGTGGAACTGGACCGGACTTCCCAACCTCGACTACGACCTCGACAACAACTGCGCGCTCGACGCGCTGCCGTGGGATGCGACGATCGACAGCGTCGGCATCAGCGAGGGCGACGGTCGCTGCGTCTACTCCGCGACCACTGTGGGCCCCGACTATGTCGGCCTGCCCGGCCATGTCGTGAAGTGCACCGACGGCTCGTGGCGCTTCGGCCGCTTTGACCCGGCGGCGACCGATGGCTTCGGCACCCCGGGCACCGCGAACACGGTGTGCCCGCCCGCCTACGCCTGCGGCGTTCCCGGCGGCGCGAGCTGCTTCGCCCCGCAATCCGTTCCCGGATGCTCGGACGAAACCTGCTGCGCCTCGGTCTGCGCGATCGATGTGACTTGCTGCGAACTGGTGTGGGACGCGAGCTGCGCCGAACAGGCGACGCTCAACTGCTTCATCCCGTCGAACCCGCCCGATGTGAAGATCGGCGAGATCCGCATCGACCAGACGAGCTTCGATATCGATGAGTATGTCGAGCTGGTCGGCACGCCGAACACGCTGCTCAACGGCCTGACCTACATCGTCATCGGCGACGGCAGCACCACGGCAGGCTCGGGCGTCATCGAGTATGTCCAGAGCTTCAACGGCAACCGCATCCCCGAGGACGGCTTCTTCCTCGCGGCCCGTGCGAGCTTCACGCTCGACGGTGCGACTCCGGACCTCGTCATGCCCACGACGCCCGAGTTCGAGAACTCGGACAATGTGACGCACATGCTGGTCTGGGGCTTCACGGGCACGGTCAACCAGGACCTCGACACGAACGACGACGGCGAGCTCGATGTCACTCCGTGGCTCTCGATGCTCCAGTCGGTCGCGTTCATCGAGAGCGCTGCGACGCCGCCGGTGAACACTGAGTACGCGTACGGTTCTGTCCGCGTCGGACCCGATCCGAACGGCTTCGTCCCGAGCCAGCTTGCCTACTGCCCGTCGACGGACACCTGGTCGATCGGCACCTTTGATCCGGCCGCCAAGACCGCGATCGACACGCCCGGCGCGCCGAACCCCGGCTGCGACTACGCGAGCACGCCGTGCCCCGCCGATCTCGACAGCGACGGCATCGTGGGTGCTTCTGACCTCGCGACCCTCCTCGGCGCGTGGGGCAGCACCAAGGGCGGATCCGCCGACATCGACGGCGACGGCTCCGTCGGTGCGCCTGACCTCTCCGCGATGCTCGCGGCGTGGGGCAGCTGCCCGTAAGGCAACCCTTTCCTGACACCCCCCGCCGGCGACGGTCCTCCGTCGCCGGCTTTCTTTTTGCCGATCGCTCTGCATGATGGAAGTTCGCGGGAATGCCGTCGCGCGTTGCAGCGTATAACACCGCGATGCTTCCCGGCATGCAGGCGCTCTCGCACTTCGGACACTCGACGGTCATCACGCTCGATGGCCTCGGACGCTTTGCGATCTTCAGCCTCGCGGCCCTGCGCATCGCCGTGTTCGAGCCGATGAGCTGGCTGCGCTGGAAGAACATCGGTCCCCAGCTCTACTCGGTGGGTGCGGCGAGCGTGCTGGTCGTTGCCATCACGGGCGCGTTCATCGGCATGATCCTCGCGCTCGAGGGCTACGACCAGTTCGCCGCGCTCGGGCAGGAGCAGCAGATGGGCGGCGTCATCAACGCCGCGGTGACCAAGCAGATCGGCCCCGTGCTCGCGGCCGTGATGCTTGCCGGGCGCGTCGGCGGGTCGCTGGCGGCGGAACTGGGGTCGATGCGCGTCACCGAGCAGCTCGACGCGATGCGCGCGATGGCCGCCGATCCGATCCGCACCCTCGTGGTCCCGCGCGTGGTGGCATGCGTGCTGATGACTCCGATCCTCACCATCTACTCCGATGTGGTCGGGTCGCTCGGCGCATGGCTGATCGTGACCGCGTACTTCGGCGTCACCAACGCGGACTACTGGCACTACACCGCGCAGTTCGTCTCGGTGTGGGATCCGATGACCGGCGTGCTCAAGAGCATCGCGTTCGGTCTCGCGATCGCGCTCATCAGCTGCTACAAGGGATTCACCTGCTCGGGCGGCGCATCGGGCGTCGGCCGCGCGTCGACCGAGAGCTTCGTCGCGAGCTTCCTCGCGATCATCATGATCAACCTCGTGCTGGCGCAGTTCCTCGGCGAACTCCAGCGCCTGCTCGATCCGGAAAGCATGAAGACCCTGGTCAGCTGAGGCCCCTTCCATGCGCATCACGCTCCGCCGCGCCGCACTCGTCGTCTCTCTCTGCGGTCTTTCGGCGCTGCCGGTGGCCGCCCAGCAGACCGCCTCGCCGCCGCCCGCGCAGCCGGTCGTGGTGCGCAGCGAGCCCAAGATCCGCGAGGTGCGGCTGGAGGTCGGCTGCTACGCCACCAAGTACGCAGACGCGGCCAATCCGCTTCAGGACGATTCGGTTCCCACCGGCGGCGCCTACCGGATCACCAGCCTCTCCGTCGCGATCCCGGTCCTCACCCGCACGAGCTGGTGCGACACCGACTTCTCCGCGCTCGACGCGCGGGCGTACTTCGACGGACGCGAATTCAAGATGGACCCCGCCCGCGTCTACACGAAGCCGACCACCGGCGTCGAGTCGATGCTGCGCTTCGACGGAACCCCGCCCACGCCGAGCGTCAGCGAGATGCGGTTCCTCGCGACCTATCTCACGCAGCGCTGGAAGGTCACGGTCGACGAACGCGCGGCGGCGCGCTCGACCTGGCCCCGCGAGTGGCCCGATTGGACCAAGCGCTACCTCGTCGGCGAGACGGGCATCGATCCGAACGACCAGACCCTGAAGGCGCTGGCCGAGCAGGCGACCCAGGGCGGCCCGCGCAGCGCCTCGCCGTTCATCGCCGCGAAGAACGCGGTCGTCGCCGTCATGGTGCGCTGGAAGTCGATGACCGGCAGTTCCAGCGAGCTCGGTCCCGACAAGTCGCTGCGCGGGCTGCAGTTCAGCCCGAACGGCGTGTACGGGATCGGCATCGGCCGGGGAACGCCGGTCGAACTCGCGACCACCTGCGTGACCGCGCTGCGCGCGATCGGAATCCCGTCACGCGTCGTGTACGGCCTCATCGTCAACGAGACGCGCGGCGGAAAGTCGAACGCGAACTTCCGGATGATCTGCGAGTTCTATCTTCCCGACATCGGCTGGATCCCGTTCGACCCGGTCGAGATGCGCGGCCAGGGCGCAGGGTCCCGCGGCGCGGGCGCGACCATCAAGGGTTTCGCCAATGTGTCCGACCTCGAGGATGTCATTCCTCTCGCGGTGAAGCCGGTGCCCGATGGCTTCCAGCGCGCCGACCGCTACGCCGCGTGGGGCTGGAACCTCGGCCCAGGTTCCTCGATCGACGCGCAGTACGCGATCTCGCGTATCAAGCTGACCGACACCAGCCGCGGCAACGGCAAGGTCAGGTCGATGCCAGCGCCCCTGAGCGACGAAGCACCCTGAGCGACGAAGCACCCTGACGGACGAGATTCCGACCGCGCGGGCGCCACGGTTCGCTCTGTGCGGTCTGGAAGGTCTGGACAGGCGTCCCCGCGCAGATCCTGCAGGAATCACGGCGCACGAGTTCCTCGGACGACCTCCTGTTTCCCACAGTATTGGGAAGGAGATCACCAATGAACCGCAAGCACCACTCGTCATCGTCGACGCCGCAGGACCCGAGCGCGCTGTTCATCGAGCTCGTGCGCGAAGCGCGCGAGATCCTCGCATCGACCTGCGGATCGCACATGACCGAGAGCCCGCAGATCGTGGCCGCCGTGGCGGAAGAGCGCCTTCGTGCCCGCCAGCGCGACAACGCCGAACTCGCGATCGCGAGCGCCGAGTTCACCCGCGCGGTCATGGAGGACCTTTCGCGCGTGGCGCGGCGCGCCGGCTGATCAGCGTGAATCCCGGGAGAGGAACGCCACGGCCTCTCGATGGGTGATGGCGTGGAGCGCGGCGGTGCGCTCGGACGAGGTTCGCCCGTCGTCGCCGGTCGCGTAGCCGCCTGAAAGCGTCAAGCACAAGGGGATGCCCCGTCCTGCGACCTGGTCGAGCACCATGCGGTCGCGGGCGGCGATTCCCATTTCGGTGAGCGCGAGCCGGCCGAACCGGTCGCCCGCCGCGACATCGACGCCACCGAGGTAGAAGGCAAACTGCGGGCCGGCCGCGTCGATCGCGCGGGGCAGGTGTTCCGCAAGCGTGGCGAGGTAGGCCTCGTCGCCAAGGCCGTCCGCCAACGGCACATCGAGGCTCGACGGCGGTTTCTTGAGCGGGAAGTTCTTCGCACCGTGCATCGAGAAGGTGAAGACCGCGGGGTCGCCGGCGAAGATCGACGCCGTGCCGTTTCCGTGGTGGACATCGAGGTCGACGACGAGGATGCGCTCGACGCCGTACTCCCGCTGGAGAAACCGCGCCGCCACCGCCACATCGTTGAGCGTGCAGTAGCCTTCCCCCGCATCGCGGAGCGCGTGATGCGTTCCGCCCGCGAGGTTGGCCGCGAGACGGCCGCGCCCGCGGAGCGCTGCGACGGCCGCGTCGATGGTGCCTTGCACCGCGAGCCGCGCCCGACGCACCAGCCGAGGCGACCACTCCATGCCGATCCGCCGCTGCTCGTCCGAGGTCAGCGTCCCGTCGCGGAGCTTCGCCAGATAGCCCTCGTCATGCGCGAGCGCCAGGAGTTCCCACGCGACCTCACCGGGCCGATGCTCGTTCCATGGCCCGACCAGCCCCTCTTCCACGAGGATCGCGTGCAGGAACTCGTACTTCCGCATGGGGAAGGCGTGTCCCTCCGGAAGCGGGATCACATAGTCGGGGTGGTACGAGACATGCTCGAGCGGAGTCATCGAAGCGCCCCTTCGACGCGGGCGCTCAGAGCCGCTTCACGAGTTCGTCTGCGAACTCCATCGTGCCGTGGCGTCCGCCGAGGTCGCGCGTGGTCGCGCCTTCCGCAAGTGCGCGGTCATACGCGGCGCGGATGCGGCTTGCGGCCTCGCGGAAGTGAGGCGCGTGGCGGGTCGAGGAAAGCCAGTTGAGCATCATCACGCCCGACATGATCAGCGCAAGCGGATTGGCGATGCCCTTGCCGGCGATGTCGGGCGCGGAGCCGTGGACGGCCTCGAAGACAGCGCCCTTCTCTCCGATGTTCGCGCCCGGCGTGACGCCGAGGCCGCCGACAAGGCCTGCGCAGAGATCGCTCAGGATGTCGCCGTAGAGATTCTCGGCGAGGATCACATCGAACTTCGTCGGATCCTGCACCAACTTCATGCAGGCGGCATCGACGATCACCTCTTCGTAGCCGATGTCAGCGTAGCGCGCCTCGTGCACCTCGCGCGCGCAGCGGATGAACATGCCGTCGGTCAGCTTCATGATGTTCGCCTTGTGGAACACGCTGACCTTCTTGCGGCCGCGCTCCCGCGCGTAGCGGAACGCGTAGTCGGCGATGCGTCGCGACGCCGACTCGGTCGCAACCTTCAGGCTGGTGGCGACGCCCTTCGTGATCTCGTTCTCGATGCCCGCGTAGAGGCCTTCGGTGTTCTCGCGGACGATCACGACATCGACGCCCGTGTAGCGGGTGTCGACGCCCTGCATCGAGCGGATCGGCCGCACCGCGGCGTAGAGGTCGAGCGTCTTGCGGAGGAGCACATTGACCGAGCGGAAACCGGTGCCCACCGGGGTCGTGCAAGGCCCCTTGAGCGCCACGCCGAACTCCTCGATGAGGTCGAGCGTCGATTGGGGAAGCAGCTGCTTCTCGCCGGCCTTGATCGCGGCCTCGCCCGCGTGCGAGACGGTCCAGCGGAGATCCGCTCCCGCGGCGTCAAGCACGCGCTGCGCGGCGACCGCGACTTCGGGACCGATTCCATCACCCGGGATCAGGACGACATCTGTTGGCATGGCGAGTCTGCAATATGGCAAGGAGAGACGCCCGCGTTCGCACGGGCGAGAGGCGCGGAGCATAACGGCGAACGCGCCAGATGGCGTTCCGTTGGGAACACCACCTGACGCGTCCGTTGAAAGGAAAGAACGAGGTGACGACGAGACGAATGACCGCGTTCAGCGTCCGACCACGGCCGACTTGGCCGGGATCTTCAGCTTCTGACCGATCTTGAGCGCGGCGGGGTCGGAGCCGATGAGGCCCTTGTTCTCCGAGTAGATGCGCTCCCAGTGCTTCGTGTTGCCGTAGTACTTGCGGGAGATCGAAGCGAGCGTGTCACCCGATGCGACGACATGCGTGCTGTCGCCACCCGCGGACGGAGATGCGGGAGCCGAGGTCGCACCGGAGGTGCCGCCGGCGTTCGTGCGGGCTGCAGGCTTCGCATCCGCCTCGTCGGCCGAGGGGATGCGGATCTTGGTACCGATCTTCATCGCCGTCGGATCGACGGTGGGGTTCGCCTTGGCGATCGTGCGCCACGCGTTCTCGCTGCCGAGGTACTTCTTGGCGATGCTGCTCATCGTCTCGCCCGAGGCGACGGTGTGGGTGGTCTCGCCGCGCGAGGTTGCCACGGTCGCCGGGCTGGTCGGAGCGATCACGGTTCCGAGGCCGCCGTTCACGCCGCCCGACGGGACGACGCCTGCCGGCGTCGGACTCGTCGGACGCGGGCCGCCCTGGGGGGTGACCGCGGGAGCGGTGCCGCTCGCTGGGACCGCGCCGACCGTCGGGGTCGTGGCTCCGGTGCCACCGCTGACGGGGATCCCGTTGATGGTGGTGCCAGGAGCAGGAGCCGGCGCGGGACGCGCCGAGGCGGGCATGTCGCCCTTGCCGGTGCCACCGGCGCTCAGGCTGCCCGGAGCGAAGCCAGGCTGCTCACGCGCGCCAGCGGTGCCCGTACCTGCCGGAAGACCTGTCGGAACAGGGGTCGGCGAACCAGCAGTGCCGTTCGCACCAAGCGTGCCAATGGCGGGCGTCGAAGTGGCTGGCGACGGCTGCGCGCCGACGCTGGGAACGGCCGGTGCGAGGGTGCCCGGGGTCTGCGACGACAGTCCGTTGACGGCCGTACCACCCGTTGCAGCCCCGCTCTCCTTCGCGGCGGCCGACTTGTTGTTGGGGGCGGGCGGAGCGACGACGGCGTAGTAAAGGCCAGCTGCTCCGAGGAGAACGACGAGAACGATCGCTGCGATCTTGGTACCGGTCGGCATGTTGTGCTCGATTGTGCGACGGTATCGCAAGTGCGAACGGGGCTCGAGCTCCGGCATCCGTTCCGGCGAGCACCCGTGAAAAAGTATGTTTCTGCCCGAATATCAGCGGGTTATTGCCGCATCCACTCGAGCGCTTCCTTCCAGACTCACACGGTCTGAGGCTTTGCGCTGACCGGCGCGATGGCCGCCTTTGCGCGCTCAGCCTCTTCTTCCTTGCGACTGTACACCAGAGGCGCAGCAATTGCCACCGAGCTGAAGGTGCCCGCGATGAGGCCGATCAGGAAGGTGTACGCGAACGGGCGGATGCCCGTACCGCCGAGGGCGATGAGCACGATCGCGGTGGCGAGCGTGCTTCCGCCGGTGAGGATGGTGCGGCTGAAGGTCTGGTTGATCGACAGGTTGACCGTGTCGCGGCTGATCCAGGCGCGCTTGCCGCGGTTCTCGCGGATGCGGTCGAGGATGACCACCGTGTCGTTGATCGAGTATCCGATGATGGTCAGAAGTCCCGACACGACATTGAGATCGATGCGGTACTCCTCGATGAAGAGGGCCGCTCCGAACCCGGTCTTCGCCAGCGGAATCGTCAGCGAGAGGAACCCGAGGCAGATGACGACATTGAAGGTGAGGCTGGCGATCGAGGCCGTCGAGAAGCGGAAGCTTCCGAACCGCACCCAGATGTAGGCCAGCATGCCGATGAGGCTGAGCACAACCGCCACGACGGCCGTGGCCGCGAGGTTTTCCGCCACGACCGGGCTGAAGCTCGACACCTGGTCGAGGCTCGCCTGCTGGGTGAGCGCCTGCTGGACCAGCCGCCACTCCTGGGCCGCGAGGTCGCGATCCCAGATCTCGAGGTCCATCTCCAGGCTGTTGAGCTCGGAGTCGCTGACGAGCACCACGACGGACTTCTGGAGGCCCTGCGGCGCCGTCGGATCGGCGGGCTCGAGGCCAAAGACCTTCGTCTTGCGGCCGGCGGTCGACGACCAGTCGGGCTGCGCGCGCATGCGGGTGATGCGCTCGGACACATCGGTCGGGGTGACCGGCGGGTTCAGCTGATCGATGACGATCGCAACGCCACCACGGAAGTCCGCGGCGGGCTCCTGCGCGACATCGGGACGGCCGATCGACGAGCCGACGAGGGCCTTCTCGACCGGCCGCGTGAACGCCGTGTGGTCCCTCGAGTCGGAACCCTTGAAGACGAGCGGCAGGCGGACATCGAGGTCGTTGGCGAACTCGCGCGTCACCGCGGCGACCACATCGCGGGTGATGCGGGTCTCGTCGAAGTCCTCGGGCGGCGACGGCGGGTTGCCGACGCGGATCTGGAACTGCGAGCCGAGGCCGGTCGCGCCCGTCGTGCCGACGGAGAGCACATTCGCGCTCGCGAGCTGCGACACCACGAGGTCGTCGCTGTTCTTCGCGCCGAGCGCGCGCACGCGCTCCTCGAACTCCGCGCGGGTGAAGCCGAGGCGGCCGTCCTCGGCCGAGGTCTCGCCCGACTTCGCGAGGCGCGTCGTGAGCGACATCTGCACGCCGCCGCGGAACTCGGTCTCGAAGATGTCGTTGCCGCGGGCGTAGACCGCGACGAGCGAGCCGACAAAGAGGACGCCGCTGAAGGCGAGAAGCGCCGGACGGAGCTTGATCCAGTCGACCTTCGGGAGCAGGATGCGAGAGATCGCCGGCACCACGGTCGGGAGCATCGGCAGCGACTTGAGGCCGAGGCCGGTCGCCGCGTCGAACATCGCGCGGGTGACCCAGATGCCCGTGAAGAGCGTGGTGATGACGCCGATCGACATCGTGAGGGCGAAGCCCTTCACCTCGGTCGCGCCCACCTTGTAGAGCACGATGCAGACGATCAGGTTGGTGACATTGCCGTCGATGATGGCGCTGAGCGCGCGTCTGTACGCGGTGGCGATCGCCACCTTGAGCGGATTCCCCTGCTCGAGCTCCTCGCGCATGCGCTCGTAGATCAGCACGTTCGCGTCGACCGCCATCGCGACCGACAGCGCGACGCCCGCGAGGCCCGGCAGCGTGAAGGTGCCGTCGATGAGGCCCATGATGCCGAAGATGAGGATGGTGTTCACCGCGAGCGCGATGTCGGCCACCACGCCGGCGAGGAAGTAGTAGAGCAGCATCACCACGCAGGTGATGAGCACCGAGATGATGACCGCTTCCTTGCCCTTGGCGAAGTTGTCGGCGCCGATCGACGGGCCGAGGATGTTCACCGAGATCGGATCGGGCGAGACCTGCGCCTGCAGGCTGCCGGCGGTGAGGACGCGGATCAGGTAGTTGATGTCCGCGTCGGAGAACTTGCCCGTGATGATGCCGTTCGTCGAGATGCGGTCGTTGAGCCGCGGCGCGGTGTAGACCTGGTCGTCGAGCACGATGGCCATCGGCATGCCGATGTTCGGCGTGGTGAGGGCGCCCATGCGCTCGCCGCCGACCTGGTCGAGCTCGAAACTGACGGCCGAGGAGCCGAGGCGCTGGTCGACGGTGCGGCCCGCGCGCGTGAGCGACCACGGCGTGCCGCCGTCGTGCGTCATCGACTTCGCGTCGGAGTCGTGGAGAAGCAGGTAGATCTCGCCGCCGAACTGGCCTGCGACGAGGTTGTAGTTCGCGCCGAAGTAGGCCGCGGGGTCGGCGCGGAGCGTCTCGAGCTCCGCGGGCTTCTCGTACCACTGCGCGAGGTCGTTGAGCGGATACCAGCGCGCGACGCCCGGCTCGCCGGCGCGCGGGCCCTTGGTGGCGAGCTCGCTGCGGAGTTCGTCGATGTTGACGCCCATGGTGTTGGGCGTGACGGCGATGCGGAACTCGAGCACGCCCGCGCCGCGGAGGAGGCGCATCAGGTCTTCGGGGTCGTCGAGGCCGCTGCGGCGGGCGAGGTAGGCGTCTTGCGCAGCCACCACCGCGTCGAGGTCCGCCCCGAGCATGGGGAACTCAGCGCGGATCGCAGCGAGTTCGTTCTCACGCGGGCTCGGTCCGAACTGGACATCGCCCTTCTCGTCCTTGAGCACCTTGCCGTCCGGCCCGCGGAGCGGCTGCTTCTCGGTGGAGAGGCCGAGCACCTTGTTGAGGCGCGACGCGTCGAGCGTGCGCGAGAGCGCGGCGGCGCGCAGCGACTCGACCCGCAGTTCGGCGGACACGACGCGGTCCTCGACCGCACCGACTTCCTCCGCGAGCGCGCCGCGCTTCACGAGCGCGTCGAGATCGGACTTCGCCAGCTGCAGCTGCTGCCACGCGGCCTCGAGGTCGACGACCGTGGGGTTCTGCTTGCCGAAGCGGCTGGCGGCGGTGCCCGAGAGCAGCGCCGCGTCGAGCTCGATGCCTGAGATCTGCGTCTTGCCGATGAAGTCGGCGGCCTTCTCCTTCGCGGCGACCTGAAGTGCGCGCACCTCGTCGGACGGCAGCGGCATCACGACCTCGATGCGGTCGTTGCCCTGCGGCTGCATGCCGATATCGAGCACGCCCTGCGGGTTCACGCGCTGCTTGAGCACCTCGATCACCTGGCCGAGCACCTCGTCGCCCGGCTGGCTGCCGGGGATGCTCACCGCGTAGATGAGGCTGACGCCGCCCTTGAGGTCCTTGCCAAGGCGGATTTCCTTGACAACGATCTCCCACACGCAGAGCGCGGTGAGGATGGCGACGAGGAGGAGCTTGATCCAGGGGTTCTTCATATGTCAGGTCCAGTCTGCGCTCACATGGCGCGAGGCGTCCTGCCTCCGCGCCGTCGGGTCATGCGGAACACGCGCGTCACTCGGTCGCGGTCGACTCCTTCATGACGGCTTCGATCTTCGTGCGGACGACGGTGATCTTCGTGTTCGAGTTCTCGTCGATCTTGAGGACGATCACATCGGGCTTCACCTCGACGACGCTGCCGATGATGCCGCCGACCGTGCGCACCTGATCGTTCTTCTTGATCGAGGCCATCATCTGGTCGAACTTCTTCTTCTCGCGTCGGCCGCCGAGGAGCGTGCTCACGATCAGCGCGAGCAGCACGCCGAGGATCATGAGCGTGAGGAAGTCGAAGCCGCCCTTGCCGCCGGCGCCGGCGCCGGTGCCGACGGGCGTGCCGTCGGCGCCCTGCGTCGTCTTCGTCGCGAGGCCCCCGTCCGGCGGATCCTGGAGGAGGATGGTGGCGGTCGGACGCAGTTCGAGAGTCGGGAAGGTCGTCATCGGTTCACTCGCGATCGATCAGGAGAGCGGTCGGCACAGGTTTGAAGCACACGCCGCGGGCGCAGCGGGACCGATCACGGACCCACGACACCCGCCCGAGGGCGGCGCCCCCGGACGCGAAGCGCCCGGACCAACGATGGCCGGGCGTTCAGCCCCCCTCGCCCGAGCCCTCCTCAGAGGTCTCTGCAGGGGTTCCGACCGCAACCGCCGGCAACCCAAGGACGGGCCACCTGCGTTCAAGGTCGAGCCACGCATCATCTAGGATTCGAGCTCGGATGTCCACCATCAACCTTTGGAAGTGGCGGATGTTGTGGATGCTCAGGAGGGTGGGTCCGAGCATCTCCTCGGCCATGAACAGGTGGCGGAGATAACCGCGGGAGAACCCCCCCGCGCAGGCCAGGCAGTCGCAGGCGGGGTCGAGGGGGCCCTTGTCGAGGGTGTGGCGGGCGTTGCGGATCCGCACCGCCCCCTCGGCCGTGAAGGCGTAGCCCTTGCGCCCGTTTCGGGTGGGCAGCACGCAGTCGAACATATCGACCCCCGCGCGGACGGCGGCGAGGATGTCCCGCTCGTACCCGACCCCCATGAGGTAGCGCGGGCGGTCGTCGGGAAGGAGCGGCGCGACCGCCGAAACCGTTCGGTGGATCTCGTCGGGCGTCTCTCCCACCGCGACGCCGCCGATCGCGAAGCCGGGCAGGTCGTGCGCGCAGATCTGCTCGACCGACCGCTTGCGGAGGTCGAGGTCGGTGCCGCCCTGCACGATGCCGAAGAGGCCCTGCGCGTCGGGGCGCGCGTGCGCCTTGACGCACCGCTCGAGCCAGCGCGCCGTGCGGTCGACGCCCTCGCGCACGCGCTTCGCGTGGTCCTCGGGCTTCGAACGCCGCTTGCGCGACATCTGCGGGTCGCCGAGCGGCGCATCGGGCTCGAGCGCGGGCGGGCAGTCGTCGAACGCCATGATGATGTCGGCGCCGATGAGGTTCTGCACCTCGATCGACCGCTCGGGCGTCAGCATGATCTTCGAGCCGTCGATGAACGAGCGGAACTCGACGCCCTGCTCGGTCAGCTTCGTGCCGTCGGACATCGACCACGCCTGGAAGCCGCCCGAATCGGTGAGGATCGGCTTCGGCCAGCGCATGAACTCGTGCGTGCCGCCGAACTGCGCGATGCGCTCGGCGGTCGGACGCAGCATCAGGTGGTAGGCGTTGTTCAGGATGATCTGCGAGCCGGTCGACGCGATCTGGTCGGGGGTCAGGCCCTTCATCGTGGCCGCGGTGGCGACAGGCATGAACGCAGGCGTGTCGTACGCGCCGTGCGGCGTGGTGACGCGACCGAGCCGCGCGCGGCTCGAGCCGCTGCGGGCGAGGATCTCGAAACGAACGGCGCGGTCATGCGCGGCCATCGGAACCCCGCGAATCCGAACCCCGGACGGTGTCGCGGGCCGAACGCAGCGTCTCGCGCTCGCGGTCGTTCAGCGAGCCAAGGCCCTTGTCGCGCACCTTGTCGAGGATCCGGTCGATCTCACGCTCGCTGACCGGCAGCGGACGCGTGCTGCGCGGAGAGATCTTCCGACCGAACAGGTCGAAGAAGTCGTCGAGGAGGTGCGGCCGGCGCGCGACCCACCAGCCCGCGAGCGCGCCGCCGAGGTGCGCGGCCTCGCCGCCCGCGTTGCGGCCCGAACTGAGGAGCGCGTAGACGGCGATGGCGAGGAGGATGAGCGCGAGGGTCCGGATCCGGACCGGCGCGATGAAGAAGAGCAGCACCTCCTCGTCGGGCGCAAGCCACGCCGCGGCGAGGATGATGCCGTAGACGCCCGCGCTTGCACCGATGAGCGGCGTGTACGGATCGCTCGACAGCAGTCCCGGGATGTTGATGCCGCCGGCGCCGCCGCCGAGTGCGATGCCGAACGCATTCAGCACGAGGAAGAGGAGCGCGCCGGCCACCACGCTCACCGCGAAGATCGCGAAGTACCGCCGACGGCCGAAGCGCTCTTCGACGATGCCGCCGAACACCCACAGGCCGACCATGTTGAGCAGCAGGTGCTGGAAGCCGACGTGCAGGAACCCGTAGCCGAGGAACCTCCAGAACTGGAGCCCCTGCATGGTGCCGTCCGGCGAGAACGAGACGATCGCCTGCGCGGTCGTGAACTGAAGCCACGCGCGCAGCGGCGACACCATCAGGTAGTCCGCCTCCGCGATCGGATCGATCGACAGCGCGACTTCGCCCGGGATGTTGCCCGCCCACACGATCCGTCGTCCGACGCCCTGCTCGTTCGCGTTCAGCTCCAGCGTCGTGACCGCGCCGTGCGAGCGCTGGAGATCCTCCCACGCCTGCTCCTGTCCCGGCGTGACGCGCCACTCGGACAGCTGCACCGCGACCTTCGGCATCAGGAGGTCGAGGAGGAAGACCGCGCAGCAGACGATGATGAGCACCGAGTTCGCCGACAGCCGCGTGAGGCCGCCGATCGGGGAACGCGAAACCCAGCCGCCACGCCGAGGCGAACGGGCGCCCCGTGGAGGTGTCGATCGCGTGTAATCCCTGTCGGCGAGGCCCATGCGCGGAGTGTACGGAGTTGATGCGGACGCGTTTCTCAGGCCTGGTCGGACGGGCCGCCCGGCGACGAACCGCGCCGGCGATCCGTCGCGCGCTTGAGCGCCTCGCGCTCTGCGGACGAGAGGCTGCCGATTCCGTGCTTCGCGATCTTCTCGAGGATCGCGTCGATCTCCGCGTCCGCTTCAGCGGCGGCGGCTCCGCGCGCGGCGCCCGGGGCCGTGCGCTCGCGACTCGGCCGCGGAGCGGGCTCGAGCTCCTCCTCCATCGCGGCGAGCTCGGCCGGATCGGGCTCGAAGCCGAGATAGTCGCGATCGAGCTCGACCTGCTTCGCGGTCATGAAGCAGACGATTCCGCCGAACAGCGCGATCGCGAGGAGCGTGGTGCTCTCGGTGGCGATCGCGAAGATGCCGAGGATCACGGCACCCACGAGGCCGCTGCGGCACGCGAGGCGCATCGAGCGCGCGTAGCCGTGCCGCTTCCAGAGCAGCGCCTGCATGATGCGCCCGCCGTCGAGCGGGAACATCGGAATCAGGTTGAAGAGGAGGAGCGTCCAAGACACATAGTTGAGCAGCACGATCGAGAGGTCGATCCACGCGGCGAATTCGGAATCCGCGCTGCCGCCGAGGGCACTCAGCGCCACGCCGCCCACCACGCCGCCGCCGATGTCCTCTCTCTGCAGCATGCCGCCGAGGTCGAACGGGTTGGGAATGGCGAGCCCAAGCCACTGGCCCGTCGCAAGGCCGATCAGGGGCGTCAGGACGGCGATGAGCGCGACATTGACGAGCGGACCACCGAGCGCGGTCCACAGGTGGGCGTTCGGCCGTTCGGGCGGCGAGCACGACGCGAGGCCGCCGAGCGGCCAGAGGAGGATCTCGTCGGCCCTCCCACCGACGGCGCGGCAGGCGATGCAGTGGCCGAACTCATGCAGGAGCACGACGAGGAAGAGCGCCGCGAGGCCGATGGCGGTCGGGATCAGTCCAGACGACGCGTCGGAGCCGACGCTTGCCGATCTCGCCAGCATGGCGAGGATGAACGCGAGGAAGAAGAGGTGGACGCGCACCGTGATCCGCGCGACGCGGAACAGCGGGAAGGCCCACGACATCGGGTCGTCGAAACTCGGCTTGCTGCCGCGCCAGTCGCCGCTGAATCCAGCCGGGCGCCCTCGTTCGGGGGTGTCGTCCCATGCGCTCATCGAGACCCTCCCGACGGGCGGTCCGTGCCCTGCAGACGCCAAAGCAGGTAGGCGCCGAGCGTCTTGCCATCCTCGACGGCCCCGCTGGCCATCGCGCGCTCGAAGTCGCCCCGCTCCATCAGCACCACCTCGATCTCCTCGCCTGGTTCGAGCCGCTGCGGGACCGGCCTGAGCTGGGTCGCCAGGAACACATGCATCCGTTCATCGGTGAAACCGGGTGATGTGAAGAATTCGCCAAGGCGCTCGATCCTGCCCGCGGCATACCCTGTCTCCTCCTCGAGCTCGCGGGCAGCCGCGTGGCGCGGGTCCTCGCCTCGCTCGAGTTTCCCCGCGCAGAACTCGAGCAGTACCCGGCCCACCGCGACCCGGTTGTTGCGCACGAGGACCAGCCGCCCATCGTCGAGGAGGGCGAGAACGGCCACGGCGCCGGGATGTCGAACGACATCCTTCTCGATGGTCGGTTCGCCAAGCTCGGGCCGAGGGTGCGGAAGGCGCAACCGCTCGACCCTGAACACGGGTCCCGTGTGCGTGACCGTAATCTGCGCTTCGGGTATCACTTCCCCCGATCATACTTCCATGAGCGAGCCCGAGCGACCGAATCCCACCAACGCGAACGAGCGGCCCCGCGCTGCCGCGGACGCAACCGGCCGCTCGACCGGCCCGGACGCGCCCGTCCGCGTGGAGGGGCTGGTCAAGCACTTCGGCCGCCACCGCGTGCTCAAGGGAATCACGATCGCGTTCCCTCGCGGGAAGACCACCGTCGTGCTCGGCCCGTCGGGCTGCGGCAAGAGCGTGATGCTGAAGCACCTGGTGGGCCTGCTGCGGCCGGACCGGGGGCAGGTGTTCTTCGAGTCGCAGCGGATCGACACCCTGTCGGAGCGGAAGTTCGCCCCGATCCGCCGCAACTT
>Ga0209972_10000984_pt1 | contig 26416 bp, 27 predicted proteins | sample NOAtaG_7_FD_187302 | JGI IMG/M metagenome (GOLD analysis project Ga0209972, IMG submission 187302) | Freshwater lake microbial communities from Lake Erie, under a cyanobacterial bloom - NOAA_Erie_Diel1S_2200h metaG (SPAdes) (version 2) | ecosystem: Environmental > Aquatic > Freshwater > Lake ...
ACCCTAACAAAAATCTTAACAATCATATGAGCATAACATAAGCTGATCTATGCGTCTAAAGAAATCAGAATTAGTAATTTTGAATTCTGATCATGGAATTTATTTCGGTATTTGATATGCTTAAAATAGGTGTGGGCCCTTCAAGCTCGCATACCTTGGGTCCGTGGAGAGCCGCTCAGCAATTCATTGAAGAGTTAAAAGAAAAAGAAATTCTCGCAAAAACAAATGCAGTACAAATAAGTTTGTACGGCTCACTTTCACTCACCGGTAAAGGTCACGCCACCGACCTGGCCGTGTTATTAGGATTGAATGGCCAAGATCCGGTTACCATTCCCATTGAAAACATTCATCTTATTACCAAGTCTATACAAACAGAGAACGTACTTCGCTTAAACGATCAATACCCAATTCCTTTCTCAATCGAAAAGGATATAGTGTTCAACAGGCAGTTTTTACCTTTTCATGCAAACGCTTTAACTTTTACGGCGCAATTTGGAACGCAGTCTTATTCCTCTACATTCTACTCCATTGGAGGTGGATTTGTGGTTAAAGAAAATACTGAGAGCTCACAAATAAAAACAGAAAAACCGTTTCCTTTTCCAATACAAAATGCCGATCAATTGCTAGAGTATTGCATTCGGGAAAATAAAAAGATATCGGACATAGTTTTTGAGAACGAAAAAGTACTAAGAAGTGAACTTGAAATAAAAACAGAACTATCCAGTATTTGGAACACGATGTTAGAATGCATGTACCTTGGTTGTCATACCGAAGGCACATTGCCAGGCGGACTCAATGTAAAACGAAGAGCATTCGACATTCATCAAGGTATTAAAGGAGATCTGCCCTACTCTAGTCCTCAAGAATGGGTTGAAACCATCAGAAAAACAGAAGTGAAATTCAGACAGATATTAAAATGGGTAAGCTGCTTTGCATTAGCGGTGAATGAAGTAAATGCGTCGTTTGGAAGAGTTGTAACCGCTCCAACAAATGGCAGTGCGGGTGTGATCCCTTCGGTATTGATGTATTACATTGTGATTGAAAATCACAAGGCAAAAATGGAACACATTCATCAATTTTTGTTAGTTGCCGGAGAGCTTGGAAGTATTTTTAAAAAAGGTGCTACCATTTCTGCTGCCATGGGTGGATGTCAGGCAGAAATTGGAGTTTCAAGCGCTATGGCCGCAGGCGCTTTGTGTGAACTCCTGGGCGGAACACCGGCTCAGGTATTAATGGCTGCTGAAATTGCAATGGAACATCATTTAGGTTTAACCTGCGATCCTATTGGAGGTTTGGTTCAAATTCCGTGTATTGAACGAAATGCTATGGGCGCTATTAAAGCCATTAACGCGGCCGAACTAGCAATGGAAACAGATGCAAAAAATGCCATTGTACCATTGGATAAAGTGATCTCCACCATGTGGGAAACTGCCAAAGCAATGAATTCAAAATTCAAAGAAACTAGTGAAGGTGGTCTTGCCGTTGCGGTAAACTTGCCTGATTGCTGATCATTCAATAGTAGCTTTTCCATTCCCCCTAACTATCCTCATCCATCTCTTTAGCGCTTTTAATGATGACCTAAGCACTTCCATCATTTAGATATTTAGAATGAGGCATCATTTCAAATGATTGCTATTCTGTAGTTTTTTATTACATTCATTGTAAAATCAAAAGCTATGAACATAAAATCATTGATCGCAATTCTTGTGGCACTTTTTTTAATTGATCCATTGATCGCACAAAACGACAGTATTGCAAGTGATAGCACTAAACGCAAGATCAAATATTTTGAATTGAGCTTTGGGCAATCGGTATTATTCATTCCTAATTCAAGGTTAGCGGCTATTCGCAATGATGCCTCTATCATCGTTCCAACAAATGCCATTTTATTTTTAGCTGAATTGAGGCCAACAAAAAAAGTAAGAATTCCGCTTTTTTTTAATTTGCCAACCGAAACCAAACAGTACATTGTAGATGGACAAATAATTAATGAAAAGGCCTCCATAACTTTTGGTACAGGTGTGCAATTTAAATTATTCCATATTAATTTAGATTCTCACACAAGAGTAGAGTTTGAAATAGGCCCCCTTGCCAGTTTCATTTTCAATAAACGAAATGATATTGTTTTAGCACCTGTTTTTGCAGGTCGCTTTAGGATCATACAAGGACAACATTTTACAATGTACTTAGGCTGCAGTTATTCAATGGGAATAAAAGCGTTTGGCATTTTATATGGAACCGGTTCGGTTTTCTAACTGTAAGTTGATTGAGAATTGAGTGTCCCATTTAATAACAAATTAAAAAAACAAAACGTGCGTAAAAATATATTCATACTTCTTCTAATATTTAGCAGTTCAGCCTTTGCACAAATACATAAAACCACACAAACCGTGCAAGGAATTTGGACCGCTAATAAAACGATCATCGACCCCAAAGTTGGAATTATAAAATTAATTCGCGTGAAACATGATGATTCTGGCCATGGCACTTTTATTGCTTTTAACGACACATGCAATTTCTCGTTTTATCTTTCGCCCATGAATGATGATGTTTGCATTTGGAACTACGCAGGAAACTATGCATATCGATCCAACACACTATCACTTAAATTCAATTCGTATAGCCAACATGGCAAATGCAAAAGACTTTCCAAGTCCTATAAAAAAGATCAAATGAAATTTAATTTTTTAGTTGAAAATGTAGGTAAAGACACTTTAGTTTTGAAAAGGAAAACTAAATAGTTTAGATTAAGTTTAAGATTCTTCTATCTAACTTGCTACAACCCGATCTATCAGATAACCATCAAAAAAGCGGCGATACAAGCCATTTCCCACGCCTTCAATAAAATTACTCATGTTCTTATTGATGATCGGATCATACACCTCTTTGGTTTCGGTGCAACCAAGTAATTCTTTAGTAATAAAAAGTTTATAGGTATTAAGCTCTCTTTTTGCCACGATCAGTAAACCGTTGAATTCGCTGGAAAGTACGCTGTACGATACATTGATGGCTTTTTCATTTATTACATTACTCATAATAGTTGTGCTTGATGATAAATTTTTCATTACAAAACTACGTTGCCTTCTCTTACTAAAAAAAAATACGCTCATTAATACCCCTGCTCTACTCATTAATTTATTTTCAGCAATGCTATTTCAACTTACAAAAACAACAACAAAATATTTTATTAAGAATGCTTGCGTTTTTTGAAATTATTCTTATTTATAAATTTAAATGTGATAACATCCTTTTTAATTATTCAGTAATAAATTCTTATTTTAGCCTTGTACTATTAGCTAACTCTCATGAATCAATTACACATCACAAACTCGATCCACATTAATGCCCCCTTACCTAAAGTTTGGGATGCACTTACTAAACCGGAAGAAACCAAAAAATACATGTTTGGTTGTGAAACAATTTCTGATTGGAAAGTTGGAAGCACACTCATTTGGAAAATGATGCATGAGGGAAAAGAATTTATTCCGGTAAAAGGATACATCAAAGGCATTGAACCCAATAAACATTTAGCCTACACAGTTATTGATCCACACAACAAGAACATTCCCGATATCCCTGAAAATTACCTTACCGTAACTTATGATCTCATTGAAGAGAAGGATGGCACAACCTTGCGCGTAACACAAGGCGATTACAATAAAGTGGCTGAAGGCGAAAAACGTTATAAGGAAGCTTATAATAATGGCGAAGGATGGAACCCTATCTTAAAGATGATAAAGACTCAATTAGAAGCTTAACTCACCCGTGTTTAAGAATTTTTAAGAATTAGTTCGGCACGGTTTATGTACTTTTGAATTAAAACAATCCTATGAAGATCCTTATAGCCATTTTTACATTCATCTCTCTTTCATTTTTTGCTCAAGAGCCTGCTAATCCCTGGAAAAAAGAACAAATTTTGCCAACAAAAGACCTTGCAGACAAAATAAAGGCAAATTCAAAAGATCTACCTCTTGTTTTAAATGTTGGACCAATGCAAAACATTAAAACAGCTCAATTAGTAGGCGCCGTGAATTATGAGTTCGGGATGATGCGCTTGAAAGATAAGTTAGATGGTTTAGACAAAAACAAAGATGTTGTGTTTTATTGTGGCTGCTGTTCATATAAAACTTGTCCTAATATTAAACCGGCCTTTGAAGCTGCTACCAAAGCAGGCTTTAAAAAAGTGTACATTCTTGATCTACCCGTTGGTATTGAGGAAGACTGGACCAAAAAAGGCTATCCTGTTGAATAAATTGTAGCATCCGCTCATTTGATTATATTTACATAACAAATGAGATCACTTCTTTCTACACTTCTTTTGATACTCTCTTTTGGTTTGTTCGCGCAAACTAAAGTTGCCGTAAAAAAGAGTACTAAAGGCGATCAACCATTTTACAGAATTAAACCGAGCGATCTTTTTTACATTGGTGTTGCAAATCCTTTTATTCTTTACAAAGATCCTTCTAAAAAATATTCCGTTAAAGTTCAAAATGGAATTATTGCCAAAGAAGATGTTTCTTCAAAAGATTCTTCCATCTATTACATTGAAGTTAAAAACACCAATCCTACCTTTGTTCATGTTACTGTAAATGATCGAACCTATTCCTATAAATTCAGGAATCGAAAAATTCCATCGCCTGTATTAAAAATATACATGGGAAGTTCACTTAACGAATCAAAAGGTGGGGATGTAAAAGCGGCAGATTTTGCCAAAGCAGAAAGCGTTATTCTGGATCTTAGCAATTTTGATTACGACGGCGGATCTAGTAGAATTATAAATATGGAAGTAACAAAGGTTTTCAATGGCGAAACAAAAAGCTACATGCTTACCGATAATAATATCGCTGAGATCACAAAGTACTGCGCACCAGGAGAGATCTATATATTCAGCAAAGTAGTGATCGAATCCATTGAAACGAAAGATCAAAGAAGCATCAACGGGACCACTTTTTTTATTAAATAATGCTATTTAGCATATAGTCCGGGAATATTAACTCACGAATTAACAATTCTTAGTCCATAACAAAGCCGCTTTCCCTTTCAAACCTGTATCCTTAGCATTAAATTTGTTATATATGATACGTATGGCAAAAAAATTAGATCTTAAGCGAGCATCACTACTCCTTATCTTCATTTTATCGATCACAGTTCAATCTTATGCGCAAGATGAACACACGCGCGATCTTTGTAATGAAATGACCAATAAAAAGGCCATGCAACTTTTTATGAAGGGCACCGATAAAAAGAAATACGAAAAGCCCGAACGTGTTAAGTTCTTAATGGAAGCTATTGATCTTGAACCCGAATTTGCCGATGCACACTTTGCTTTAGCGCACGAGATCATGGTGCGTTGCATGTTAGAGAACAAACCATACACACCAACTGTTCCCTTTTACATGGCCGCCATAAAAAGTTGTCCGCAAATACACAGCGAGGCCTATTACTTTATTGGTACTTCTTATTATGAAGAATTCAAGAATGATTCGGCCATTCGTTACTTTGATCTCTTCTTGAATTTTAAAGATGAAGACGCCAGTAAATTTCATAAAGATTATGATCAACACCGCATCAATGCCAAAGGCATGAAAAAAGAATGCATCAAAGATAAGCAACTAAAAAAAGCTGTTCCTTTTGACCCTAAAGTTGTGCGAGGCGTTTCAAGCGAACGTGATGAATACCTCGCGTACATCACTCCGGATGATAAGTATGCCATGTATGTTCGCAAAATGCCAAAAAAAGAATTAAAAGCGTATCAAACCGATAAAGAAACAGAAGTGTTCATGGTTTCTAAACGCGATGCCACAGGTGTGTTTAGCAAAGGTGATCTGATGTATTATCCTTTTAATGAATCAGACGACAATCAAGGTGGTTGCACCATTTCCATCGACAATAAGCATTTGTATTTTGCCATGATGAAGAACGAAGGCGGTATGCAACCAAATGTAGATCTTTATGTATGTCATGCGCAAACAGATGTTTTTAATGAAGAATGGGGACCAATTAGCAAACTTCCTCCTCCTGTAAATGATCCTAAGTTTTGGGATAGTCAACCCAGCATTGCTGCCGATGGTAAAACACTTTACTTTGCGAGCGATAGACCCGGAGGTTATGGTGGTATTGATATTTACGTGACACGTCAAGATCCAAAAACAGGACAGTGGAGTGTTCCCGAAAATTTGGGCCCCGGTGTAAATACCGAAAAAAATGAGAAGACGCCTTTTATACACAGTGATAGTGAAACATTATATTTTAGCAGTAATGGTCATTATGGCTTTGGTAACTACGACATTTTTTATGTGCGCAAGGATATTAAAGGCAAATGGGATGATGCGGTAAACATTGGAGGCCCTATCAACAGTGTTGGTGAAGATGCTTGCTTTTTTGTAAGTAGAGATGCGAACACAGGATACTTCAGTAGTTTTGACGAAGGCAAAGTAAAAGGTTTAGGTGTTGGACGTTTTGACCTCTTTAGTTTTCCATTATACAAAGAAGCGCGTCCGCAATCCATGAACTTTTTTTACGGTAAAGCAAAAGATCAAAAAGGAGAACCTGTAGTAGGCGCAGTAGTTGAGATACACAATACCGTTACTAAAGAAAAAACAAATGCAGTTGTAGATAGTTTAACCGGAAATTTTATGGGTGTAGTGAGCAAAGAAAAATTTGAGAACTTCACGATCACCATTAAAAAAGATAGTATTGCATTTAATTCAACCTTAGTAGATGCAAAAAAGCTAGCAGCAAATCCAACAAGCACTGCTGCCCCAATTGTTGTGGAAGTTCAAAAAGCAGAAAAAGGAGCAAGTTTTATTATTGATAATTTAACTTACAAAACTAACAGCGCCGAAATTGCGGATGAAAGTAAAGTAGTATTAAAAGCATTTGCTACCTACTTATTAGATAATCCAAATATGCATGTAGAGATCCAAGGACATACAGATAACGTTGGTAATCCAAAAGATAACGAAGCTTTAAGTAGCAATCGCGCCTACTCTGTTAAGGCATTATTAGAAGAATATAAAGTACCCGGTAAGCGCATCACCGCGCAAGGTTTTGGTCCTAATAAGCCAATAGCCGATAATAAAACAGATGCAGGCAGAGCTAAAAATCGTAGGACTGAGTTTTTGATCTTGGAGGATTAATATTCGGCACCCTTCGACAAGCTCAGGGGCCGGACGCTGAGCTTGTCGAAGCGCAGCCTATGATGATCTACTTCGCCTTTACTTTAAAAGCCTTATCGATCTGCTTCCAATCAATTTTATCGAAGAACAATTTTATGGATTCATCATGTCCTACCAATTCAATGATCACATGATCTATACGCGTTAAAGAATTCGCTTCCTTATTAGGATAAGCTGTTAAGCGATATTCTTGCGTTCCATCAGTCATTCCCTTTGAGAAATCTATATCCTTTATGGTACCAATTACAATGTATACCGCATTCTTTTGAAAACGAATATCACTTTGATCCATGTCCATTGCATCAATCGCACGGAACCATATAGAATCATTACGTTTATATACCTTGTGTGGTGTTTTTAATGTTGTTTTCCAATCCAATTCCTTGTATTCTGAAATTGAAGTAGTGCGTAGCATATCGTTAATATGGATCCCAATGGTCATACGAGGGGGATTGTTCTCGTAGTTCTGCACTTTTACTTGATACTCACGTGTAACGCCTTCTCCAGCTTGGGGTTGATACAAACTATCGTTCTTATTCATCATGTATTGGAACAATGGATGCGCTTTTGCAGGCTGGAACACATTGTTCAATACAAAACGTTGAGGCAAATTTTTCTCATCATCTTTTTTTGTTCGGAACAAACCGTCCTCATACTGATCACCATATTTCCAATCATACTTACGCTTCCAGTTCGGACTATTGATCCAACCTACATCAATGCCATTCACTAAAAATTCACATGATGTTTTATAGAACACATATTCTTTTGGCACAATTAGCGGACGCACCAATTTTTTTTCGGCGCCATAATAACTTACTGTTGCTCCACCCTGAACAGTTCCTGTTTCGGCCACCGAGCGATCAGAAAAATCCATGTTCTTAGGAAACTGTGAAAAAGTAGATCCGGCAACAAGCAAGAAAATAAGCGTATTAAAAATTCTCATAAAATATAAATTCAACCTTAGATGATAAATATAATCGTTTTTTTTGTTTTGAGATATGAGCTTAATTAACAGCTTATAAACTATTGCAAATTAATTACATACACCCTGTTTTGAATCAGCCCTCCATGTTAATTCTAAAATTTTAACGTTACTTCATTTGTTTGCTCAATATATCTATCGTAATTTTACGATATAACCAAACCAAATGGGCACTACCAAAACAGAAGAATTTACGGTTAAGCAGAACAAGATCGCCAAATTTGCAAAAGCATTGGGGCATCCTGCCAGAATTGCCATTTTAGAAGTTCTCACCAAACGCATGGATTGCATGTGTGGCGATATTGTTGAAGAACTACCCCTCTCGCAGAGCACGGTATCACAGCATTTAAAAGAATTAAAAGAAGCGGGGCTAATTAAAGGAACCATTGAAGGAGCCAAAGTATGCTATTGTATTGACGAAAAAGAATGGGACAATGCAAAGATGTATTTAGGGAATTTTTTAGGGAATTATGCAACAAAAGGCAAATGTTGCTAGGCGCATATCATTTAAACTAATCATCGTTAAATAACGATTTAAAACAAAACACCATGAAACTATCAGAATTTAAAAACCAACTGAACTCTATAAGTGAGTTAAACTTCCAACTCCCCAACGGAGATCTTGTTCCGCAACATTTCCATGTAACCGAAGTTGGGCAAGTAACCAAACATTTTATTGATTGCGGCGGAACTGTACGCAACGAAAAAGTTGTGAACTTTCAATTATGGGAAGCTAATGATTTTGATCATCGCTTAGCACCAAAAAAATTAAACGACATCATTGCTCTATCCGAAAAAGTGTTAGGCGTTGAAGACGCAGAGATCGAAGTAGAATACCAAAGTGATACCATTGGAAAATACGGCGTTGAATTCAACGGTAAGAATTTTACATTAACACAAAAACAAACTGCTTGTTTAGCAAGTGACGCGTGTGGCATTCCACCCGAAAAACAAAAAGTAAAATTATCAGAACTTAATTCCGCATCGCAATCAAGCTGTTGCACTCCGGGAGGTAAATGCTGCTAAATATGGAAACACTTTTAAAATACAAAAAGCCCATTGTAATTACACTAGGCATTGTGGCGCTAAATATCATTTTTGGTTTTGATGCGCGATTTACAATTATAAATGTATTGTGGTTACTGGTATGAAAAACGTGTTGGTACTTTGCACCGGTAACAGTTGCCGCAGTCAGATGGCTGAAGGTTATTTGAAATATTTTGCAAAAGAAAAGGCGAAAATTTACAGCGCGGGTATTGAAACACACGGATTAAACCCCGGTGCCATTGCCGCTATGAAACGGGATGGAATAGATATCGCACAACATACAAGTAATCATGTTGACGAATACAAGAACATTCAATTCGACCATATCATTACCGTTTGTGACCATGCGAAAGAGAATTGTCCGTATATTCCTTCACAAGCGCAAAGACATCATCATAATTTCTTTGATCCTTCAAAAGTAAAAGGCACAGATGAAGAACTAATGAACGCGTTTGATAAAGCTAGAAATGAAATAAGATCCTATTGTAAAAAATTTGTAGACGAAAATTTAAATTAAAATGAAAGGAAAAAGATCACTTTGGACAAGCATCACCGGAGGTTTAACTTCTGCGGCACCAATTCTATTATCATGTTGCAAAAGCGGTGCCTGTGTTGGCGTTTGCGCTAGCCCCATCGCTTCCTTATTTGGAATTTCATATGCAACAATGGCAAGCTCTCCATGGATGAGTGTGATAGAGCCTGTGCTTATTGCCGTAAGCGCGGTGTCATTCACTGTTTCGTATTATTCTATCTACGTATTACCAAAATTCAATTGCAATACCAATGGAGGTTGTGACTGTGCGCCAACCGAAAAAGAAATTCGCAGAACCAAACTCAACAAATTTGTATTTTGGTTTGGATTAATCATGAGCATAGGATTCTTAAGTTATTTTGAAGTTCAGAAATACAATGCAGCCAATGCAAGCTCCACAGAATGTTCAACTTCAAGTTGCGCTCCCGGCGAATGCGAAGAAGAAGCAACCGAAGAATGTTGCGCCGGCGGCGATTCAACGTCCTGCGAAAAATAAACCAATCGCATGACCATCAGTGGTGTTATGCTTTAATTAGGTTTAACCGTTAATTAGCTGTACCTTTATGGTCTTCATAAGAAGATTGAGATCTCAATCTGTTTGTACAAAACTACAAGTCGACACATTTCACAATTTATTATCAGGCAAAAAGGCTATACACTTGGTATAGGCCATCAATTAAAACCGCTCATTTATTTGGGCACAATACAAAATGAAAAAAGGAACAGTAAAATTTTTTAATGATGCAAAAGGCTTTGGATTTATTAAAGAAGAAAATGGACAAGAAATATTTGTTCATGCAACAGGGTTGAACGAAGATATCCAGGAAAATGACCAGGTATCGTTTGACACCGAAGAAGGTAAAAAAGGAATGAGTGCAGTAAACGTAAGTTTAATTTAATTTCATATATCCTAAAAAAGGCAACTCCTACGAGTTGCCTTTTTCAATTTTACATTTTTCAATTTGATTACACAAAATATAATAATTACGGGTACGGGAAGTTACATACCCGATGACAAAATAAGCCAGGTTAATTTTGAAAATTCTTTATTCTACGATGCAGATGGAGAACTAATTTCCGAAAGCCCCCTTCAAATCGCCCAAAAACTCGAAGAGATCACAGGCATCACCGAAAGAAGATACGCCACAAAAGATCACACCGTTTCAGATCTTGCTCTTATTGCCGCTCAACGCGCCATTGAAAATGCAGGAATTGATAAAGAAAGCATAGATGCCATTATTCTTGCTCATAATTTCGGACACATTCCCTTAGGAAGTTCACAAATGGATGCCATACCAAGTATTGCGTCGCGTGTAAAACACGGATTAAAGATCCACAACCCTAACTGCGTTGCATTTGACGTTGTGTTTGGTTGCCCGGGTTGGGTGCAAGCACTTATCATAGCGCGACAATACATTTTAATTGACGATGCAAAAAGAATTCTTGTCATTGGTGCTGAAACATTGTCGCGAGTCTTAGATCCCTATGATCGCGATTCGATGATCTATGGAGATGGCGCTGCTGCAACAATTGTTGAAGGAACTCCAAATTCGGAAAAAAGAGGGATTATTAGTACCGCCGCACAAACATTTACTTTAGATGAAGCCTACTATTTATATAGCGGCACCTCCAACAAAAAAGATGAGGATGATACACGCTATTTGAAAATGCATGGCAAAAAAATATACGAATTCGCGCTTCGCCAAGTGCCTCAGGCCATGAAACAATGCCTCGACAGATCGGGAACTCCAATTGAAGATCTAAAAAAAATATTCATTCATCAGGCGAACGAAAAAATGGACAAGGCCATCTTAAAGAATTTTTATAAACTATATGGTGTTCCAATTCCTGAAGGCATTATGCCCATGAACATTCACAAATTAGGCAACAGTTCGGTGGCCACCATCCCTACCCTACTTGATATGGTTTTAAAAGGTCAACTTGAAGGACATTCGCTCCATAAAGGCGATGTGATTCTATTGGCTTCGGTTGGCGCGGGTATGAATATAAATGCGGTTACCTACATAGTGTAAGCCTCTCAAGCCCACTAAAAACAGGCCTTCCAAACCTATTTTATTTCACGTTAAAATTACCTACCTTTGTACAGTTGAAAAAGGCATTCTACATATTATTCGCATTCTATTTTTTATCTCTTGTTATAATTCCATGTTCAGATAATGAACCCTGCGATGATGGTTGCGGAACTGAAATGACCCGGCACGAAAGTGAACAAGATCATTCAGAAGAAACCTGTACACCGTTCTGTGTTTGCTCATGTTGTTCCGCTCACATTGTTATTAACTCGATCGATAATCAAATTGTAGTTACTTCGATAGAAGTTCGATCTTACCGCGAAACCCCAACTTCAAAAGTTCAGGGTGCTATTCTACCTATCTGGCAACCGCCAAAGCTTGCTTAATTTTTATTTTCTTATTTAACAACGCTGACAAACTCTGTCTGCGCTTTTCATTTGTTTAACCACTTGACAACTTATGCTGTGTGCTAGTTTCAAGTAATATAATATCATTATGTTTGATAAACTGATAGGTTTTTCGATCAAAAATAAATTGGTAATTATTTTTTTACCATTGCTTTGGTTGCTTGGGGTATTTACTCCTTTAAAAAATTACCCATAGATGCCTTACCCGATATTACAAATAATCAGGTAACAGTAATGACAAATGCGCCTACCGTTGCTGCGCAGGAAGTAGAAAGCTTTATTACAAATCCATTGGAGATCGCTATGTCAAATTTACCCGATGTGAAAGAGATCCGCTCCATTTCTCGTTCGGGTTTATCGGTTATTACAGTGGTGTTTGACGATAAAGTTGAAACTTATAAAGCACGACAACTAGTGGCCGAAAAAATAAAACAAGCCGAAGGAGAGATACCCAACGGAATAGGAAAACCGGAAATGGGTCCGCTTACAACCGGACTTGGTGAAATTTATCAATACACCATTCATTCTAAAAAAGGATACGAAGGAAAATATTCGGCGCAAGATCTTCGCACTATACAAGATTGGATAGTACGCAGGCAATTAGCGGGCGTACCGGGTATTACAGAAGTGAGTGCTTGGGGTGGCGAGTTAAAACAATACGAAGTATCTATTGATCCTTCGCGATTGAACGCCATGGATGTTACCATCACCGAAGTATTTGAAGCTTTACATGACGGTAATGAAAACACGGGTGGTGCCTATATTGAAAAAGGCCCTAATGTTTCGTTCATACGCGGTATTGGCATGGTAACTTCAAAAGACGACATAGAAAAAATTGTGATCAAAACTCGCAACAACATTCCTGTATTGATAAGAGATGTAGGCAAAGTGATATTTGGAAGCGCTACTCGCTATGGTGCAATAACGCGAAATGGAGAGGGTGAAGTTGTGGCAGGCATTACGTTAATGCTTAAAGGAGAGAACTCCTCTAAAGTAATTAAAAACGTAAAACTCCGTATGGAAGAAATTCAACGATCATTACCCGAAGGGATAGTGATCGATCCTTACATTGAACGCTCTGCCTTGGTAAAAAGGGCTATCGGCACAGTTCAACAAAACTTAATTGAAGGTGGATTGATCGTGATATTTGTATTGGTGATTTTACTTGGGAATTTACGCGCCGGGCTATTAGTTGCATCTGTTATACCTTTAGCACTGTTGTTTGCCATAGCCATGATGAATTTATTTGGGGTATCTGGAAATCTTATGAGTTTAGGAGCCATTGATTTTGGTTTAATAGTAGATGGCGCTGTTATTATTATCGAAGCAACTTTACATCATATTAGATCGCGCAGCAAACTTTTTGTGGGCAGTAAATTAACGCAAGCGCAAATGGATGAAGAAGTATATGTTTCTGCTACCAAAATAAGAAGTTCGGCCGCATTTGGAGAAATTATCATCATGATCGTTTATTTGCCAATACTAGCTTTAGTTGGTATTGAAGGGAAAATGTTTGGCCCTATGGCACAAACAGTAGCCTTCGCTATTTTAGGCGCTCTGATTCTTTCTTTAACCTATGGCATCGGCTTTGTTTTTAAGCAAGAAGATCGATTATAAGAAAAACATATCTGATAAGATCATGGGATTTTTTGAAAGAATCTACATGCCGGTTATTGTTACATCCTTAAAAAGAAAAGGCATCATTCTTATTTCATCACTCTCACTCTTCATTATAAGTTTCTTCATGTATTTAAGAATGGGTGGCGAATTCATTCCAACTTTAGAAGAAGGCGATTTTGCCATCGAGTTTGGAATGATGCAAGGAACATCCTTAACACAAATGACCAAAAGTATTTCTAAAGCCGAAAAATTATTGAAAGACACATTTCCCGAGATCATACAAGTGGTTACGCGTATTGGAAGTCCCGAGATCCCAACCGATCCAATGGCCATAGAACGCGCCGATATTATGATAGCCATGAAAGCGAAAGAAGATTGGACAAGTGCCGAAACAAAAGACGAGTTTGTTGAAAAAATGGAAACCGTTCTGCGAAGAAACCTAGTGGGTTGTAATTTTGAGATAACTCAACCTATACAAATGCGTTTTAATGAATTGATGACAGGAGTTCGTCAAGATGTTGCCGTAAAAATTTATGGCGATGACATGAACGTGTTGGCTACGGAGGCTCAGAAAGCATCAAAGCTAATTGCTGAAGTGGAAGGTGTTGATAATCCAATAATAGAAAAAGTAACAGGCCTTCCACAAATTACTGCAACTTATCGTCGCGATAAATTGGCTCAATACGGTATTAAAGTAAGCGATGTGAATAAAGTGATCACTGCCGCTTTTGCCGGACAAGAAGCCGGGGTTGTATTTGAAGGCGAAAAGAAATTTGATCTGGTAGTTCGTTTCGATAAAAATTTCAGACAAGACATTTCCGATCTAAGTCAGTTGTATGTGCTGGCAGACAATGGTGTGAAGATCACTTTAGATCAAATTGCAGATGTGAATTATAAGGAAGGGCCCGCACAAGTATCACATGATAATACTAAACGACGAATTGTGATCGGTTTTAACACACAAGGACGCGATGTAGAAAGTGTTGTAAAAGATATACAAGCAAAACTGGGCCAAGTAAAACTTCCCGTTGGTTATCATTTTACATACGGCGGGCAATTCGAAAATTTAACTGAAGCTAAAGAACGCTTGTCGATCGCAGTACCAATTGCCTTATTATTGATATTTATGTTATTATTTTTCACGTTCAATTCGATCAAACAAGCTTTTCTCATATTTACGGCGATCCCACTTTCGGCAATTGGGGGCGTGCTTGCTTTATACATAAGAGGAATGCCATTTAGTATCTCAGCCGGAGTTGGCTTTATTGCCTTATTTGGTGTAGCCGTACTAAATGGAATTGTACTAATAGGTTACTTTAATCAATTAAAAAAAGAAGGTATGACAGATATAATGGAACGCGTGCTTACCGGCACAAAGGTAAGGCTACGCCCTGTAATAATGACTGCGGCTGTGGCCTCGTTTGGTTTTTTACCAATGGCATTATCGCAAGGAGCAGGTGCCGAAGTACAAAAACCTCTAGCCACCGTTGTTATTGGTGGCTTAATAAGTGCTACATTTTTAACGCTAATCGTTCTGCCCATATTATATGTGTTGTTTGAACGCATCAAAACTAAACCAAAAGCAGTTGCTGCATCAGTAATAATTTTATTTTTCTGCTTGGCTGGATCAAATGCCAAGGCACAATCCGGTGGCGAATTAAATGAATGGATAACAAAAGGCTTAAAAAATAATAATTCCATTTTGGCAGCAGATGCCGAGATAAAAAGTAGCGAATACTTTAAAAAGGCATCTACAGAGATCTTAAAGACAAACATGAGTTTAACTTACGGGCAGTATAATAGCTTTGCTAAGAACGACAACAATCTAGCTATCACACAAACCATACCTTTTCCTACAACGTTTGCGGCCAGATCAAAATTGGCTAAGTCGGTGATCGAAAGTAATGTATTAAAGAAAAAATTAACCGAAACCGAAGTGATGTTTCAAATAAAGCTCATCTATTTTGAATGGCTGTACTTAAACCAAAAGAAAGAACTATTAAAGTCAAAAGATAGTCTATTTAAAACGCTCGCTAAAGCTTCAAGCCTAAGATACAAAACAGGCGAAAGCACCTTTCTCGAAATTTCTATCTCGGAGGCAAGAAGCAAAGAAATAGAAAATCAGTTGAGTTTAATTGACAACGATAAAAAAACATTAGCTGCAAAACTAAGATCGCTAACAGATCTTTCTACCACGTTTGATAACTTTGAATTTATAGAAGCAAACTTAGATCTTCAGGTCGACACCGGTCTTTCTTCCAAAAACCCACTTGTTCTTTATATGAAACAACAAATAAACATTGCTCAAAATAAAAAGAAAGTAGACAGAAACGCCTTGATGCCGGACATCACAATTGGATACTTTAATCAAACACTCTTTGGTGTTCCATATGGTACAGATGCCACTTCTCCGTTGGCAAATTACGGTAATAGATTTAGTGGATTTTCTGCCGGAATAAGTATTCCCATTTGGTTTGTACCACAAGCAGCTAAAGTAAAAGCCGCCGAATACTCAAAACAAAACGCTGAATTACAGTTCAAGCAAACCCATAATGATATTATTGCAGGATTAGAATCAGCGTATGAGAACTATTTAAAAAACAAACAATCCTTGAATTATTACAAAACAAGTGGTTTGCCAAATGCCGCGCTTATCATCAAACAAAGTGTACTTTCCTTTCAAAAAGGAGAAATTGCGTATTCGGCGCATGTTTTAAACTTACAACAAGCTGATGAAATAAAACAAAATTATATTCAAACGCTTTTTGATTACAATAGAAGTGTTTCGGAATTACAATTCTTATCAGGTTCAATAAAATAAAAAGACATATGAAAACTTTACATACTATAAAAACAAAGATCATAGAACTAACCAAGTTAAGTTTTATGATTCTATTCTTTTCAATTACCTCATGTTCGGGTGATAACGATCATGAAAAAGAAACGACAAAAAAAGAAGACACCTGTGCTAAACCAGAACCAAAAGAGATCTCGTTATCAAAAGAGCAATTCGCAAGTGCCGAAATTGAAACAAGCATACTTGAGAACAAAGGATTGAACGATATTTTAAAGGTGAATGGTAAATTGGATGTTCCACCTCAAAATTTAGTGTCGTTAAGCGCACCATTAAATGGATTTGTAAGATCCACAAGTAGGCTAGAAGGAACGCAAGTAAAAAAAGGCGATGTTCTAGCTGTTTTGGAACATCCAGAAATTGCAGAGTTGCAACAAGACTTTGTAGAGGCAAAAAGTAAATTCGAACTTTCTGAACAGGAATTAAAACGTCAGCAAGATCTAAATAAAGAAAATGTGAACTCAATAAAAGTGCTGCAACAAACTCAAAACGACTTTAATTTAGCACAAGCTAAATATAGATCACTTGAAGAAAAGATCAGAATGGCAGGCATCAACAAAACAAATGTTCTCAACGGAAATATTTCAGGAATGATAACTATTACCTCGCCTATTAACGGTTATGTAACAAAGGTAAATGTAAATATTGGCAAAATGATGAACCAGCAAGATGTAATGTTTGAAATTGTAGATACTGAACACTTGCATGCAGAGTTGACGGTTTTTGAAAAAGATATTACTAAGATCAAAGTAGGTCAAAAAGTACGATTTACCTTAGCCAATGATGCCAATAAAGAATTAACTGCTACAGTTCATTTGATCGGTAGAGCCTTTGATGAATCAAGAAGTGTTAGAATACATTGTCATTTGGATAAAGAAGATAAAGAACTTTTGCCAGGCATGTACATAAATGCGATAATAGAATTAGAGAGTAAAGAGGTGAAATGCATTTCGGTGAACGCAATTGTGCGTGAAAATGAAAAGCAATATATCTTTATAAAAGAAGAAGACAAAAGCTGCGGTAAACATGAATCATGCACCGACCACACAAAATATTGCCCACTAGAAGAAGATTGCCCAGAGCATCCGGAGTGTGAAAAACACGAACTATGCAAGGACAAGAAAAACTGTATGCATAAAGCATGCAGTGAGCACGAAAAGTGCACCGAATTAACAGCATTGGCAGGATATAAATTTAAAACCATAGAAGTAAAAACCGGATCATCCGATGGTAAATTTATTCAGATCACGCCTTTAACTGAAGTTTCGGAAGATGCTGAGATCGTTACAAAGGGTGCTTTTTTCATTCTTTCACAAATTAAGATGAGTGGTACTTTAGATGCATGCTGTCAATAAAGGATTTTTTGATATATTTAAATGACCAAATATGAACGCGCTTTTTAAATACTTCAAGCAATTCAACTCGCTTTCAAAGGAAGCCGTAAAAGCTATTGAAGGAATTTGCAAAATAATAGATGTAAAGAAAAACACCGATCTGCAACCTATTGGGCATACTTGCAAAACCATCTACTTTATCAATAAAGGTGTGGCGCGCATTTATTATTTCAAAGATGGCGTTGACATCACCGAAAGTTTTGCCTTTGAAAATAATATCATCGCACGCATTGAGAGTTTATTTACCGGAAAACCTTCTCGTAAGGCCATTCAAATCTTAGAGGATTCTGAAGTTGTAGCTATTAATTCAACCGAACTTTTTAAACTGTATGATACTTATCCCGAAATAGAACGTTTGTTTCGTTTGATCTTTGAAGCTGCCTATGTTGACACCGTAAATAGGATTGAAAGCATCCAGTTTCATACCGCCGAAGAACGCTACAAAGCCCTTGTAAAAGATGCGCCTGATGTTTTAAAAAGAATACCCCTAAAATACATTGCTTCTTATCTAGGCATTACCCAAGTCAGCCTTAGCCGTATCAGAGGCACAAAGTGATTATTTATCATATGTTAAATGGTTTGGTTTAAAGAGCCTCTACCTTTGTTATATAAATTAACAAAGCCATGGAAACATCTAGCAACAAAGATCACTGGGAAAATGTGTTTGCAACTAAAGCAGAAACAGAAGTAAGTTGGTTCCAACCAATTCCAAAAACCTCTATCGCCTTTTTGGAAATGTGCCATTTGCCACTTGACGCACACATCATTGATGTAGGCGCCGGCAACAGTCATTTTGTAGATGTACTATTAGAAAAAGGCTATCAGCATATTTACGTATTAGATATTTCCGCCAACGCCATCGAAAGAGCAAAAAAACGACTGGGAGATAAAGCTTCGAAAGTAAATTGGATAGTGAGTGATATTATAGAGTTTAAACCTACCGTAAAATTTGACCTTTGGCACGACCGAGCTTCTTTTCATTTTCTTACCAGCGATGACAAAATAAATACCTATGTAAAATTGGCCGAAAACTCCATAAATCCAAATGGCTATTTAACCATAGGGACATTCTCGGAGAAAGGTCCTACTAAATGCAGTGCTTTACAAGTGAAACAATATACGGAAGCATCGATGACAGAACTTTTTGAAAATAATTTCGATAAGATCAAATGTTTAAGTGAAGATCACACTACCCCTTTTAATACAATTCAAAACTTTTTGTTCTGCAGCTTTAAGAGAAAGTGATGATCATCTATTCCCAAACACTTCCCAGCCATACCTAGCAATCATAATGCTTACGATCACCAAAAAGATCTTTCTGATAAAAGCATTACCACGTTTTAAAGCCATCTTTGATCCAATGTAACTTCCCGCAACATTGAATACCAACATTAAGATGGCCATTGATAAGATGTATTGATCATTCTTAACAAAAACAATGAGCGCAGAAATATTTGTAATGCAATTAATAACTTTTGCGTAGGCAGATGCTGTTACAAATTCAAAACCTAACACTACTACAAATGCTAACACTAAAAAACTTCCTGTGCCAGGACCAAAAAACCCGTCGTAAAAACCAATAGCTAGGGCAAACAAGGAACCATATACGGCTTGTTTCCAAAACACCAGATCTTTTGTTTGAACAGAACCTAGGTCTTTTTTAAAGAAGGTGTAAACAGCAATTAAAATTAAGATCATTAATATGAAAGGCTTCAATGACTCAGAACTAATAGCGCTAACTGTTTTTGCCCCAATATAAGAGGCAATAAAAGCAAATAGCGCGATTATGAACAAGAGTGTAATATTAAATCGCACACGTTTCATGTACTGAATTGCAGCTATGGTTGTGCCGCTAAATGCAGCAATTTTATTAGTACCAAAAAGTACAGGTAGTTGAACCTTAGGAAAATTTATAAGTAAGAAAGGAATGATCACCAAGCCGCCACCGCCAACCACAGCATCTATAAAACCCGCAACAAAAGAAAATATTGCTAGCATGATCAAGGTGAGTAAACCATATTCGTATATTATACTATGTAAGTCCAAACTAAAACTTATTTACTACCTTTAAGTTTTTAAATATATACAATAAAGAACAAACAATTCGATTATGAGAAAAAAACTTACACTAAAGAATATTGGATTATCGTTGTTGGTAATTTTTATCATCATTCAGGCGTTTCGAATTGACAAGAACAATCCTCCATCCGATCCTTCCAATGATTTTATTGTAGCAACTCAAGCGAGTTCGGAGATCGCCACTATTCTTAAAGATGCATGTTATGATTGCCATAGTAATTCTATTACATACCCTTGGTATACAAACATTGCTCCTTTTTCGTGGTGGATAAAACATCACATTAATGAAGGGCGCGATGAACTTAACTTTTCGGAATGGAAAACTTACAGCATTCGCCGAATGGATAAAAAAATGAAAGAAGCTGTTGAAATGGTAGACGAAGATGAAATGCCTATGTATTCTTACACCATTATGCACAAAAATGCTTCGCTAACTAACGATCAAAAAAAATTACTACTTACTTTTTTTAGTTCGTTGCGAACAGGTGAAAGTGATAAACCCAAAGAGTAGTTTTTAAAAAACTAATGCTTCATTGAAAATCTAAGATCGAAATTAAATCCCTTTTCGTTTCCAAATTCAAACTTGGCGTCTATTTGTTCTGCAAGCGACTTTATCAAAACAAGGCCTAATGTATCGGCATTCATGCTTTCTTGCTCCGGTAAACCGGGACCATTATCTCTGTAAGATATCATCACGCCATTATTTACTTGCTTTATCCAAATAGAAACTCTTAAGTTTCCGTTGGGAGTTGTGGCATGTTTAAACGAATTAGTGATGAGTTCGTTCAATATCAATCCACAAGGAATTGCGTTTGACAATTCAAGTTCAATGGTCTCACATTCCAACTCTATGATCGCTTGGGTACTTCCAATAGATTCACGCAAAGCACTCACAAGTTCATTGATGTACTCTTTAAAATTAAGTTTTGCGATATTCTTGGTGCTATATATCTTTTGATGAACAAGGGCCATCGAAAATACACGATTTCTGCATTCCTCTAGCGCATCCTGAACCTCAGGCGATGAGGATGTATTCTTTTTTAAATTCAATAAGCTGGTGATAATATTCATGTTATTCTTCACTCGATGAAATACCTCAGCTAACAAAACCTCCTTTTCATTTAACATTCCTTTTATCAAATTTTCCTGACGAATTGCTTCATAAGAAATTGATACAACAAAAAGAAGGGTTGTAAAAAGACCAAAGAATAAATTAATTGTTCTTAATTTATTTAGAGCATCGAGCGTAATGGACACCAACATCCAATGCTCAGTCAATCCAAATAACACCAAGCAAGCAGAAGAAAAACCAATGCCTAATATTATCAACATATGCTTCATCATTTCCTTTCGCGAAAACATTTGCACTATGCTCATTACTAAAGGGAAATACAAAAGAAAAGCATTGGAGTTCTCGCCCATTTTTAAATTAAGCGAAGCAAACATACCAAAACCTATAAAGCTAAACCAATAAGACGCTAAAACATAATTACCCCTTGAGTTAAAGAATATCACCATCGGCGCTAGTAAGATCACTATAATGCAATCCCATTTAAAATGGCTATAATCAAAGGCTAGAAAAATAATAAGTGCAAATAGAACATTCATAGAGCCTAATAAGGCATGAACATTAAGTTTTCGAATTAGCGATGCCTCCTAGGGAATATGATCACTTTTGGTGCCGATGTTAGAATATGAATGGAGTATCCCTTTAAGCGACATGCTAATCAATGATTAACTTCTTTTACGATCGTTGCTTTTATTAAAAGGCTTTTTGAATCCGCCCTTTTTAAAATTCTTATTACCACCTTCAAATTTACGTTTTGCTTCCGGATCGTACTTCGGAACAGGTCCCATACTTTCAGGCAAAGGTAATTTTGTAACTTCTATTCCCATTAACGCCTCTATCTGTCCAAATTTTGGCATATCACGTTCGTTGATGAACGTTATAGCAACGCCTTGTTTGCTTGCACGTGCTGTTCGCCCAATGCGATGGATATAATCTTCCGGATCGGGAGGCGCATCAAAATTTACAATTAAATTAATTCCATCGACATCAATACCGCGCGATAAAATATCTGTACCGATCAAAATACGCAAACGTCTTGCCTTAAAATCGCGCATGATCTCTTCACGTTCGGTTTGCTCTAGGTCAGAGTGAAATGCTTTGATGGACTTTTCTGTTCTGATCAAACTTTTCTCTAAACGCTTTACATTTTCTTTGGTAGATGAGAAAATAATTACCGAAGCAAAATCCTCATTCTTTAAGATCTCTTTTAAGATCGGTTCTTTCTGTGCATCATATAAAACATATGCTTGCTGCAAAATTCCTGCAGCGGGTTTACTAATGGCAATGTTTATACTTTCCGGCTCATGCAAAATTTGATTGGCCAATAAACGCATCTTTGGTGGCATGGTTGCCGAAAATAAAATGGTTTGACGCTTTTTAGGAAGATATCCAATGATCTGTTTGATATCATCAAAAAATCCCATATCCAACATACGATCAGCCTCATCTAAAACCAAATGTTGCAAGTGTTCAAAATTGATAGAACCATTTTGCAATAATGCTTTTAATCTTCCCGGAGTTGCCACAACTATGTCAACACCATTTTCCATCGATTGCTTTTGATTTTCCCAAGCCATACCATCACTTCCGCCATAAATGGCAATAGAACCCACCGAACAAAAATAACCTAAGCCATCTATTTGCTGATCGATCTGCAAAGCAAGTTCGCGCGTTGGCGTAATGATAAGTGTGTTTAAATGGCGTGTTTCAGCCTTTAAAATATGTTGAATGATGGGCAACAAAAAAGCTGCTGTTTTTCCCGTGCCCGTTTGAGCACAAGCTACAATATCCTTGTTATTTAAAATTACAGGAATAGCCTGCTGTTGTATGGGAGTGGGTTGTTTATAACCCATGCTGTACAAACCTTCGAGGAGTGTTTCTTCAAAGTTAAAGTCGCTGAATGTCAAATTTGTATCCAATGTTAGTGAGTGTAAAGATAACATTATTTCCTTAAGGCTAGCCTAGTGCAAAAGGGCTTATGAACAGAGTTTTCGTGTTAAAAATTGCCTTATTTAACGATTATAATTCTAAAAAGCCAAGCCCTTGTTGTAACTTTATAAGAGGGAAGAACGTCTTATAAACGATACCCTCACATAAAACCTAATTAAATGAAACATCTTTCGATACTTGCTTTAGTTTTTGCAACAAGCTATTCGTTTGCGCAAGACACATTATATACCGTAAATGGACAAAAAATACCTGCGAAAGTAATTGAGATAAATCAAACGGAGATCAAATACAAAAAAGCCAATAATCCTGATGGGCCTGTTTACGTTGTTGACAAAAATGACGTGGCGCTTATTGAATATAAAAATGGCAGTAAGGAATTATATGGAACCGGATCGGGATCTGCTGAAGGACTTAACACCAACGATCAAAATGTAGCCACTAATAACCCAACGCCACGACCTAGATTAAACATTATGATCGGAGGTTGGGGCTGGCCTGTATTCAATTCATGGGGCTGGTGGGGAGGTTATAGAGTTTATCCGCGCGTGCGTTACCATCACCATCACTACAAACCATTTCGCAACCATCATTTTCATTATGGCCGCAGAGGCAGATAATATTAAAGAACCACCAATTACGGTGGTTTTTTTATTTATAGCTTAGTGAATAAAATTAGTTAAACCCAAAATTAGTTAACATCACTTCATTCTTCCGCTCATAACACAGTACATCCTTCTAAACTGTTCGCCCATACTATCTAGCAATTATTTGTAGATTTATATCAAATTAAAATTATATGAAAAAAATACTCCTTCTTTCAACCGCAGCTATTTTCTTTTCCTTTGCTTCAACTAAAGAACCTCTTAACGAGAACAACTACAAAATATACTCTTCAAAAACTTCCAAAGAAGTAACATTGAATGACATTGTATCGGAAATGAAAAATTACGACGTGGTATTTTTTGGAGAAGAACACAACGATTCGGTAGCGCATTTTTTACAAAACGAATTATTTAAAGCGCTTTACGCTGCTTATGGAGACAAAACAACCTTAAGCATGGAAATGTTTGAAACAGATTGTCAGGTGGTATTAGATGAATATTTACAAGGTTTTATTCGCGAAAAGAATTTTTTTAAAGAAGCCCGCGTGTGGAGCAACTACCGTAACTACAAACCAATGATAGAGTTTGCAAAAGAAAAAAAACTAAGTGTAGTTGCCGGAAACGCTCCCGCACGATATGTGAATATGGCCGCTCGCAAAGGACGTAATTCACTTAGCGAATTAACAGCTACAGCAAAAACTTTTTTACCTCCTTTACCTTATGATACAGCAAGCGGTGCATACTGGCAAAAATTTACTGATCTAATGTCGGATGGCAAAAATGCAGGTATCACTTCAAAAGACACTTCAAAAAAAGCTGTTGCTGCCATGAATAGCATGATGCCAAAATATATGGTTCACTCGCAATCACTTTGGGATGCAACCATGGCCTACTCTATTAGTAAGGTTTTTGTAAAGAACAGTAATGCTAAAGTTCTACAATTAAATGGCCGCTTTCATAGCGATGAAGGATTGGGAACAGTTACGCAATTAAAAAAATATAACCCTCAACTCAGGATCCTTGTTATTTCGTGTATAGACGGCGGAAAAAAATTCCCTAAAGAAATGGATCTGAACGAAAACAAAAAATTAGGAGATTATGTAATTTACACCGATCCATCAGTACCAAGAACCTATAAAGAATAATTAGCGCAGTATACAAGAATTCATTTGATCATTGATAATGTTCTATTCTTTAAATAAAACAACATGAAAGCAGCAGTTTACAAAAAGTACGGACCTCCCGAAGTAGTTACTGTGATGGAAATAGAAAAACCTATTCCAAAAAGTAACGAAGTATTACTGAAAGTACATTCGGGTACCGTAAACAGAACTGATGCAGGCTTTCGCAGCGCCGAATATTTTATTTCACGATTTTGGTCGGGACTCTTCAAACCTAATCAGCAGGTATTAGGCAACGAATTTTCAGGCACAATTGAAGAAATTGGAAGCAATGTTACTTTATTTAAAAAAGGCGATAAGGTATTTGGCTTCAATGATAAAACCTGCGGTGGTCATGGCGAATATTTAACCATAGCAGAAACCGACGCTATCACCAACATGCCTCATAACCTCAACTTTGACGAAGCGGCTGCACTCACTGAAGGCTCCCACTATGCGCTCAACAATATAAAAGCTTCAAAGATAAAAAGTGGAGAAAATGTTTTGGTATACGGAGCAACTGGTGCCATTGGATCGGCATCAGTGCAACTCTTAAAAAACTTGGGAGCAAATGTAACAGCGGTTTGCAATTCTAAAAATGTGGAACTCATTAGGTCGCTTGGGGCAGACGTAGTGATTGACTATCAAACGCAAGATTTTACAAAAACCGAAACCAAATTTCATTTCATTTTTGATTCTGTTGGAAAAAGTTCGTTTGGACAATGTAAACCTTTACTAACTGATAAGGGAATTTACATCTCTACAGAGTTTGGAAAAAATGGCGAGAATATCCTATATGCGCTTACTACGCCATTATGGGGTGGCAAAAAATTATTATTTCCACTTCCAACAATTAGCAAAGACGATGTGGTGTTCTTTAAAGAACTTGCAGAGCAAGGAAAATTTAAACCGGTGATCGATCGAACTTATAAACTAGATGAGATCGTAGAGGCATACAAGTACGTTGAAAGCGGACAAAAAACAGGAAATGTGATCTTAAAGATAGTGGACTAATGCTTAACGGATCAAAGTATTAAAACCAAAAACACCTTTCTATACCTCCAATACTGGATCTAAAACTCTAAAACATCCATTTTAAATGAATATTTCGTATCTTTATTTTGATAAAATCAGCTCATGAAAAAAATAATCACTCTCCTCTCTTTTTCAGTTACCATAATATTGGCTTATGCTGCAATGCCCGGGCCTTCAAGTTCAGGCGCACCGGCTTCTCATACAGGAGCACCGGGCGAACAAACGTGTGCAACTGCAGGATGTCATGATGATAATCCGATCAACAAAGGAACAGCTTCTTTATCAATTGATCTTGGAGAAGGATTAAAAAAATATGAAGCAGGGCAAACCTATCCCATAAAAATTAGAATAACGGATACTGATGTTCAACGTTTCGGTTTTCAGATCACTGCTATCAATCCAAAAACAAAAGCAAATTTAGGTACCTTCATTATTACAGATGAGAAAAGAACACAAACTGTAAAGAACGCT
>Ga0209972_10000986_pt1 | contig 26392 bp, 25 predicted proteins | sample NOAtaG_7_FD_187302 | JGI IMG/M metagenome (GOLD analysis project Ga0209972, IMG submission 187302) | Freshwater lake microbial communities from Lake Erie, under a cyanobacterial bloom - NOAA_Erie_Diel1S_2200h metaG (SPAdes) (version 2) | ecosystem: Environmental > Aquatic > Freshwater > Lake ...
CGGCGTGCCGCTCTCGGCCTGCCGGAGGGCCTGGACGATCTGCTCCGGGGTGAATCGACTCTTCCGCATCGGTGCTCCTCCCTCCCGGGAGTGTCGCCCCGAACCGTCCCGCTGTCAAAACGAGAGCTGGGCTGGACGTGTTTTCCGGGCCCCAGGCCTGGGGCCTGGACCCCCGGGCTCTGGCCATTACCCAGAACTCAGTCCAAATGTGCAGCTGCGGCGGATGGCACCGCACCGGTCGATTGACACCACCTATTGACGCCACGCTCCCACCTTTGCAGACTAAGAAGGGCTGCGCGTCCCCGCAGCCACCGTGATGAGTGTCGGCAAGAGCCCCGGCTCGAAGACCCGACCGCCAACCGTCGCCGAATGGCGTACGGTGGCCCAACCGGACCGGCAGACCAGCGCCGGGCTCACGGGCGGATGGGACGGAACCTGTCGATCCGAATCCTGCCATGAATCCGTACGAGAATCGCCGTCTCCTCCTGTCCGAGGACGACGAGAAGTGCGTCTGGCTCGACCTCGACACCGGTCAGGAGGTCGTGGAGCCGAGTGAAGCGGGGGACGAGCTTCTGCCGGCGTCCATCGAATCGGCCATCCTAGCCTGGTTTCAGTCGCTCGGCGTTACCCCGCGCCGCACCCCCAATGGCTCGTTCGTCATCGGCTTCTGGCGCACGATCTTCGATGGCCGGGTGCTGCTGGAGTTCGACGAGGAAAAGCGCGCCCTCCACTGCATGGTGAATCTCGGGCTCAAGGTGCCGGACGCGCGGCGTGCCGATGTCGCCCTGGCGTTGCTCGAGCTGCACACGTTCGGTGACCCGCGCGTGTCGCTGTTCGGCGATCGCCTGTACACGGAGCAGTTCGTCTGGCTTGGGGATGCCTCCCCGACGGCCGACTTCATCGGCGAACAGTCCGACATGGTGATGTACGACGCCGAGGTGCTGCATCTGGTCCTCGCGAACGTCATCGCCGGGCTGTGCCCGCCGACGCAGGCGCTGGAGCTGGCGCGCAAGGCCAAGCAGAAGCTGGCGGCCAACGTGAAGTCCGCGGCCAAGCAGGCGCCGGACGACGCGGCGGGGGACACCGCGTGACCTAGCACCGCTTTCCACACCCGTCGCGATTTGATCGGCCAGCTTGTGGCGCGACGCAAAACAACTCCACTAAAGCGTCCACCAGGCACCCGCGTCGGCCACGCGGGTGCCGACTCCCCGCGCCTGCGCGCGATGGAGCCATCATGTCTCTCGTAGCCAAGGCCTCTGCCCTCACGCGGGCGGTCGCCACGAAGTCCGGTCGCAGTGCCAACCGATCCGGTCCTGTCACCGCGACTCGGCACTCCGATACCACGCCGCTCGCGCCGGTTGCGGGCATCGCCGACGACTCGGCGCCCTTCCGATCGCTCCTGCGGCCCCTTGGCATCGTCGGGTACGACGGCATCGAGCCCGCGCTGCTTGCCGCGCTGGCGACCGAGGAGCCGCTGCTGCTCGTCTCCGATCACGGCGCGGCGAAGTCCCTGTTGCTCGAACGGCTCGCGCGCGCGCTGGGCCTCGAACTGCGCCACTACAACGCCTCGCTGCTGCAGTTCGACGACCTCGCGGGTTTCCCGATTCCCGACGAGCGCGGCGGCATCCGCTACGCGGCCCCAGCGGGAGCGGTGTGGGAGGCCGAGGTCGTCTTCCTCGATGAGATCGGCCGCTGCCGACCCGAGGTCGCCAACAAGCTCTTTCCCATCATTCACGAGCGTCGGCTGCAGGGGCTCGACCTGCCGCGCCTGCGCCACCGCTGGGCGGCCACGAATCCGCCGTCGGCCACCGATGAAATCGGTGGCGAGTCGTACCTGGGGGTCGAGCCGCTCGACCCGGCGCTCGCCGATCGCTTCACCTTCGTCGTGCCGGTGCCGGCGTGGCATACGCTGAGTGCCGTGGATCGCGCCGCCGTCGTCCGCGGCGTGGGGGACGTGCCGTCGCGCGAGGCGTGCCGGACGGTGCAGGAACTGGTAGAAGCGACGCGCGCGCTGCTGCCGGCGGTGACGCGCACGGTGGACGACGCCGTCGTTTCGTACGTCATCACGCTTGGTGACCTGCTCGCCTCGGCCGGCGTTCGCATCGGCGGGCGGCGTGCCGCCAGCCTGCGGCGGGCGATCCTGGCCACGTGGGCCGCGTCGCTGGCGCTCGGGCGCTCCACGGGCCGCACGGCGGTGCTCGCGGCGTTGAGCGCGGCGCTGCCCGATGTGGCGCGCAAGCCGGTCAGTCGTGCGGCGATCGTCGCCGCGCACGAGGCGGCGTGGCGCAGCATCACGCTGCCGCCCGACGACCCGCAGCGCATCCTCGGCGACGTCACCGATCCGGTGCGGCGCGCGGCGCTGGCGATCCAGCTGCCGACCCTGCCGGCACTCGTGCGGGCCGAGGCGCTCACGAGTGCGCTGGCGGCGTTGCCGGCGCCGCAGGCGGCGATCGTCGCGTGGTTCTTGCTGCCGGCGCTGTCCAGATGCCCGGAGCTGCCGGCAACGGTGCACGAGACCGTCGGCGCGATTCTGGAACCGTACGTCGTCGAGGATCAGACGATCACGGGATTCCGGGCGGACTCGGCCTGGGTCACGGAGCTGCGCTCGACGATCGCGCGCGAGACTCTTAGCGCGGAATCCGCGAACCTGCTCTACAACATCGCAGCGAGGCACATGCCCAAGCACTCGTCCGCGGGTGCCCACAATCCGCGGCATCGGCACACGCAGGACCTGCTGGAGCTGTGGCGCACCTGCGAACGGGCGTTCGCGGCGGAGGGCGCCTGATGCCGCGCCTGCTGCTGCTGGAGCTGCTCGATCAGATGGATCGACAGCAGGCGCTCGGCAACTGCGGTCCGTCGACCGGAGAGGTCACGCGGTCGCTTGCCGTGGGACGGGTGGAGGCCATCAGGCCGAAGCTCGCCCTCGAGGCGTACGATGCGTCCTACGACTGGGCAACCGTCCGGACGAATCCGTGGCCGCTACTCGCGGAGCTCTGCACGAAGCTTGCACTGGCCGCGCCGCCAGACTCTGCCGGTGGCGCCCTTGCGCACCTGCGCGACGGCCTGGCCGCCGCCGGAGAACTGCCGACGCTGCTGGGATGGATGGGCAAGAGCACGCGGTTCTCGAACGTGTGTGAGCCGCGTGTCTCGGGTGTGAAACTGTGGGGGCCTGCCATGCCGCTCCAGGAGGATCCGCCCAGGACCCGTGCGCGCAAGCTGGCGGTGATGCTCTTGACCCTCGCCTGCCACGTGCCGCCGCTGGTGCTCTGGCGTCGCGATCCGGATCCGACACGGTGGCTGAGATCCGACGTGTACTACCTGCGCGTTGTGCACGGCGGGGCGCCGCGCGAGACGACGGGGAGGGCCCATGACGACTGAACCCATGACCGATGCGCTCCCCGCCATCGACTACACCATCCGCTCGGCCGACGAGGCGATCGCCGCCGTGCTCGACCTCGTCGGCCTCAAGGGCTTCGCGCTCGAGGGGCTGCTGGCGATCTCGGAGGTCCGGTGGAGTCGCGAGATCCCGAGCGCGTGCGTGGAGACCGCCACCCATCCGCGCCTGCTCCTCAACCCCGACTTCGTCCGCACGCACTGCACGACGCCCGAACGGATGGCGATGCTCGTGCTGCACGAGCTGTCGCACCTGACGCTCGCGCATGCGCGCATGGTCACGCGCGTGACAACGGCGCAGAACATCGCCTTCGATGCCGTGATCAACCGGTCGCTGCTGCAGGCGCTGTACCAGGCCGGTGCCGAGGTGCAGCGCTTCGCCGACCTGCTGACGGGGATCTATCGGCCGGACCGCGCACCGGGGTTCCTGCTGCGGCCGCCGCCGGGATGGGGATCGTTCCATCGTGGTGACATGACGGCCTCAGTCGGTTGCCCCGAGCCGCTGCGGGAGATCCACGCGCGCCTGTACCGATTGCCGATGAACTCGAGCGACGTCCTCGATGTGACGTACGGCGAGATCGTCGAGGCGCTCGAACGATCTCGCGGGGCGTGGGATGTGGACGGCCACGACGTGGACCTGCTGGGTTCGCACGGGACGACGCCGCGCGAACTCGCCGCCCTCACTTCACAGGCGCAGTGCGACCTCGGGTCGCGTTTCGCCGGAGCCTTCGAGGCCTTGGGGCTGCGCGGAAAGCTCGGCCAGTCGGGCGATCGTGATGCCTATGACGCCGCCATGCGGCTCAAGGCGTATGAGGCGCAGGTGGACCGCGCGCTGCAGGCGGCCGTGACGCGGGCGCTCGTGCGGGGTGACGGCACCGCGCGCGACGTCAACGTGACGGAACGTCCGGTGGTCTCCGTGCAGCGTGGTCGCGACCGCCGCGGACCGGCGCGCGAGGTACTGGCCCGCGCTTTCGGGGCGCCGCGTCCGCTGTTCTTCGCCGATGTCGTGCAGGTGCGTCGGCCGACGCGCGCGACGGCATCCATCTACCTGGACGTGAGCGGCAGCATGCACGACCTGCTCCCTCGGCTCCTGGCTGCGCTCGCTCCCCTGCGCGACCGGCTGCGGGCGACCCTGTGGCAGTTCTCGACGGTCGTCGAACCGCTCGGCGCTGCGGATCTGCGGAGCGGGCGGGTCCGCTCGACGGGCGGCACGAGCATCGCGCCGGTGCTGGCGCACGTGGTGGCGCAGGGCGATGCGGCGCCGGCCGCGATGCTGGTGCTGACCGACGGCTACTTCGACGCGCCGCCGCGCGCGCTCGTCCGCGACCTGCGCGCGACGGGCCGCGCAATCCATCTCGCGGTGGTCGGCGGCCCGCCGAATGCGCGGGCGAACGCCTGGGCCGCGAGCGTGCAGCAGGTGTCGCTCCCCGCCAAGCCTTCCTTCACTTCTCATTCGAACCGACGTTCCTGATGCATCAGATCCAGTCGCCCCGTCCCGCCGACGGCCTGCTCGTGGCCGAGGCGGTGCTGCCGGGGCATCCCGACAAGCTGGCCGACCAGATCGCCGACGCGGTGCTCGACGTGGCGCTCTCGCGTGACGACCGCGCGATCGTGCAGGTCGAGTGCGCGGTGCACGACGCGCACTGCCACGTGAACGGTCGCGTGGCGACGCGCGAGATCCAGTCGCGCGAGTTCCTCGAGGCGACGATCCGCGCGGTGTACGAGCGCGCGGGGTTCGGGCGCACCTTTCCCGGCTCGGCTGATCCGGCCGATTGGCAGTGCCCGGCGCCGGCGGACGTGCAGCTGCACTGGGCGATCCAGCTCGAGGAGGCGGACCCGCACGAGCAGGCCGAGCGCGGGCACGCGGACGACCAGGCGATTCACATCGGCTACGCGGTCGCCGACGAGGGGACGCGCGCACTGCCGGTGGAGCACCACCTGGTGCTGGCGCTGCGCGATGAACTGTGGGGACTCACCGAACGGGATCGCGCGCTCGGCGCCGGCCCGGACGGCAAGGTGCTGTTGGCGTTGCGGCCGGTGGACGGCGGGCGCGTGGCGCTCGACGGGATCGTGACGAGCGTGCAGCACCTGGCGGCGGCGAGCACGGTGCTGCTCGAGCGGGGGATTCGCGCGGCGCTGTGGGCGCGGCTGCAGGCCGAGCGGGACGCGCTGGGCGGGCAGCTGCTGCTCGATGGGTGGTCGGCGAACGACCCGCGACTGCGCGTGAACCCGGCGGGGATGTTCTCGATCGGCGGCCCGCGCAACGACAACGGACAGACGGGGCGGAAGCTGGTGATGGACTTCTACGGGCCGCGCGTGCCGATCGGGGGCGGGGCGCTGTCGGGGAAGGATCCGTGGCGGCTCGACCGCGCGGCGGCGCTGCGCACGCGGCAGATCGCGCTGGCGATGGTGGAGACGGGGTTCGTGCGGGAGGCGCTGGTGACGTTCGCGTGGGGGCCGCGGGACCGGCGTCCGAGCTGGGTGGAGCTGCGGGCGGACGGGCGGGTGCTGGATGCGCGGGCGACGGCTGGGTGGCTCAAGCGGTTCGATCCGAGTCTGGAGGCGACGTGGGAGGAGTTGGGGTTGGCGGGGGTGAATTGGGAGCGGTGTGCGCGGGAGGGGCATTTCGGGAGGGGGGTGCCGTGGGAGGATGGCACGGACGTCGCCTCGGACCGCTCCGGCTGCCACGTCGCAGCCGAAGCGGGGGCACCGTGATCAGTAGACGGCGACGAGATAGAAGAACCAACCGGGGATGCCATTGAGAAGACTGACCGCCGGACTGGTGGTGCCGACGCCGGTCAGGCCGCAGCACGAGCCGGTGTTCGACGCCGGCACGTGCGCGACGGCCAGCCACGACTGGCCGTCGCTGCTGGCCACGCTGGCCACGCTGGCGCCGCTGCGGGACGAGCTCGATGCGGTCCAGACGCAGGGAACGGAGATTCATGTGATCATTCTCGAGCGAGGGTCGACGCATGGCGTGAGCAGCTGGGCGGCCAGTCTCACGCACGTGGAGACGCGGAGGGCGGGGTGATAGAATCAGGCGAAGATCCGAGTTGGGCGCAGTACGCCGAGGCAGTGCTGGAGATCGGACTCGAGCCGCTGGTGCGGTTTCGGGTTCGTCGGGGGCCGACATCGCATGACCTCGAGCGAATGGCACGTGCCGGACTGCCCGAGGAGTGGGCCGTCGTTACACCCTGCAATCCGCGCGGGGCGGTGATCGGCGCCGCTGAGAAGGCGGCTCGGTTGGCGGATGGCGCGCTCGAACTCGACCGGCGGGGTATCCGGCACTGGCCTGGGACTGGTGGCTCGGAGGATTGGTCCCACACGGAGCCGGGCTTTCTGCTTGGGGTCGCGCGCGACGTGGCGCGCGACCTTGCGAAGCGATGGGGCCAGTCCGCGTTCTTCGCGGGGCAGGGGCGACGTGTCTGGCTGTGCCCCGCGTTGGTGCGAGGCGACGACATATTGCTGACGCCGCCAAGTGAACCGTCCACGTCATGACCTGAGAGAACAGCCATGCGCGATCTTTCGATTCGTCTGTTCATCAGCCGCACCGTCTACGGCCGAGAAACCGACGGCAAGCGGGTCACCTACTTGGTGGATCCATCGCCGGCTCCTGGTAAGCGAGGGATTCCCGAGACGGTCGTGCTCAAGCGGTGGCAGCAGCGGACGTTGGCCGGGTACCGACTCGAGGGCAGCCGGCTGCCCCTGTCGTCGCGGCGTTGATCGCCGCATGTGGGGAGCAGCGACTTCACGAGATCGTCTCGCGTCACGTACAGGCGGAGCCGGTGTACGGCATTCCAGATCTCTTTCTGTACGCCGTCACACCGCGCAACGAGATCGGCGTGGTACGCTTCGACGAGGCCAAGCGCCCTGGCGAGGTCGTAAGCACCGTCCAGAAGGAGGAGATCGGGTTTCTCCGGCACCTTGGGTTTCGCGCCGGGGTTGTCCGGCTCATCGAGCACTGAAGAGGTTCGGATAGCCCTTCACCGGTAGGCCCCGCTACCTGACGTCGATCTGCACCGGACAATGGTCACTCACACTCCACTCGTCCGCTGCGTTGCGTGCGCGTGTCTGCACGCTGTCGGCGAACGCGCTCGACGCGAAGACGAAGTCCAGTTGCCGGACGGCCGTATCCGGTGACATCCGGTTCGAGCGATACGTCGGCACGTTCCGGCTGTCTTTCGGGAGTTCCGCCGGCCATGGATGCGCTTGTCGGCCATGCGGGAACTGCGGGCCGACGAACGACAAGCCGATCGCATCCATGCGCTCGAACACCGTCGCGTAGCGGCGCGCCCAATAGGTGCTGCCCTCTTCGCCGTGTCCGTGCAGAATGTTCAGGTCGCCGGCGGCGAGAATGCGATGACCGCCCTGGCGACCGACGAGGGCGGACATGTCGGAGATGAGGCGATGCACGGAGGCGTCGGCGACGATCCACGAACTCCTGGTTGACCGGTGCGGGCGTTCCCACGCGCCGTACAACGCCACCGCGATGAACGGCTCGGTTCCTTCGGCGGTGATCGTCGCAGCCGCCAGCGTTCCCGGACGGCTGACGGCGAGGTCGTCCGGGCCGGCCTCGGCGATGCCCGCCGTCGTGAACCAGTCGACCTGCACTGTGGGCGACAGGGGAACGACCGCAGTGCGAAAGGGCCGAGCGCGATCGCGGCCGGCGGTGCGCCATGGCGCCGGGTCGAGACTCAAGCGGCTGGCGACATCCTTTGGAGGCGCGGTGGCTTCGGACACCAGCGCAACGTCGGCGCCTGCGTCGAGGAGGGCGCGCCATGTGTCGTTCCGGCGGCCGAGGTTCCAAGCAAGGAGGCGGGTCGGGCTCATCCGAGCACTCTCCTTTGGTGCGCGAGCCCGTGCGCGTCAGTGACGGGGTTGATCCTGCGACCACGACAACTCATGGAGGCCAACATATCACTACCTGACGAGCCAGATGCGCACAGCGCCTAACGGCAATGTCAGACCGGGAGGCTTTCGTCAGAGGAATCTCAGCCCGAGATCCCAGCCATGCGTGTCGTGCCCGTCGCCATCCTGCTCGCTCTCTTCAGCACCCCGACCCTCGCCCCGTCCCCAGCCACGCTCACTACCAACCCGACGCTTGGTTTGCCAATCAGCCCGCATGACGTCCGTACCTCCCCATATTCGTCCATCGGCGCCCGGAACCAGTACACGAGCGACGGCGGCCGCATCTACGCCGCAGATGGCACCTACCTCGGTCGCCTATACGCCAACAAGTACGACCCCGAGAGTGTTGCGAATCCCTACGGGCAGCACGGCTCGCCCTACTCCGCGACGTCGATCCGCAGCCCGTACTCCGTGTACGGTTCTCCGTACTCGGCGCTGTCACCGAACAACCCGTATGCGATGCAGCCGCCGGCGGTCATCTACCGGCAGCGCCAGCCGACGCCCACGGGGCCGTGACCCGCAGACTGTCCGTCCCACCACTCGTCGAACCGTGCCCTCGCGACAACTGGCCGCGGCTCGAGCAGCTCGGCCACGCAGGCGCCATCCAGCTGGACACAAACGCCCTCGCGTGCCTCGATGCCGCTGCTCCCCTCAAAGCAACGATCGACGACTCCCGCCTCCGCGCCATGTTCCTCGGGCTCGCCATCGGCGATGCCTTGGGCAACACCAGCGAAGGCCTCACCCCCGCCGACCGCCAGCATCGCTTCGGCCGCATCGAGACCTACCGCCCGCACCCACGCGCGAATGGCGAGCCCGTCGGCCTCCCCAGCGACGACACCCAGCTCGCCGCCTGGACCCTCGAGCACCTGCTCCACCATCACGGCCTCCGCCCCGAGGCACTGAGCGACACCTTCGCCGCCCGCCGCATCTTCGGCATCGGCAAGGCCACCGCACGGTTCCAAGAAGCCCGCCGCCGCGGCGTCCCGTGGCACGCCGCCGGCCAGCCCTCGGCCGGCAACGGCGTGCTCATGCGCATCGCCGCCGCCCTGCCGCCGCTCCTGATGACCGGCGGTCGAGCCCTCTGGGCCGACATCGCCCTCAACGCCTTCGTCACCCACAACGACCGCCTCGCCATCGCCTCGGCCATCGCCTTTGCCGATCTCCTGCGCGGCCTCCTCACCGGCGAACGCCCCACCGGCCCCGAGTGGTGGCTCGATCGCTACCTCGCCCTCGGCCGACCGCTCGAAGGCGAGACCCAGTACACGACGCGCATGTCGCACGGCCCCTTCGCCAACTGGTCGGGACCCGCGTGGCGGTTGGTGGACGAGCACGTGCGTGCGGCCGTGCGCAGCGGACAGTCGGTGGTCGAGGCGCAGGACACCTGGTACTCGGGGGCGTACCTGCTCGAGACCATTCCCACCGTGCTCATGATTCTCGCGCGGCACGGCGACGAGCCGCGCGCGGCCATTCATGCGGCGGTGAACTTCACGCGCGACAACGACACCATCGCCGCCATCGTCGGGGCGGCGGTCGGCGCAGCGCACGGTCTGCAGGCCTTGCCCGAAGAATGGTGCGACAATCTCCTCGGCCGCACCGACGTGGACGACGACGGGCGGTGGCACGAACTGGTCGAAGAAGTCGTGGGGCGATTCGTCTGGCAGCGACCGCGCCGAGGGCTGCCGCCGGACGAGCATCTCCCCTCGGCATACCTCAAGCCCGAGCATCTGCCGCCACCGAATGCGTCGGAAGAGGAAATGGTCCTCTTCGCGCACACCTTCCACGGCTACATCGTGCACGGAGGCAATAAGCAGTGCGCCGCTCACGCATCGCGCGGGCCGGGCGAGTCGCTTCACACGATGCGCAACTGGTTGTTCTTCCGGCATCGCGAGTTGCGGCATTGGGGGTGTGGTCCGTCGCCCGAGGAGCTGAGAGACTTCCATCGCGTGATCGAGCGCATGCGGACGCTCCTCTCACATGTCCCACCGTGACCAGGGGATTGACGCCTCGGCATAGACGCATCAGCTTCTGACTCGGCTGCGCGTCCCCGCAGCCACCGTGATGAGTGTCGGTGAGAGCTCCGGCTCGAAGACCCGACCGCCAACCGTCGCCCCATGGCGCACGGTGGCCCAACCGGACCGGCAGACCAGCGCCGGGCTCACGGGCGGATGGGACGGAACCTCTCACCGAATGCTCCCCATGCTTCCCAACCCACCGCGTCGCGTCCTGCTTCACGAGACGCCCGACACCCAGGTCTGGCTCGACCTCGACACCGGCCGCGAGCTCACCCTGCCGCGCCACAAGCCCACGCTCACCGAGGCCGTCGAGCAGTTCGTGCGCACGATGCGCGTGCCGTTCGAGTGGGAGGAGGACTCCATGGTGTCGGTGCAGCTGATCGGCCTTGTCCTGACGCCGCGGATGACCATCACGGCGCTCGAGGATCGGCGCGCGGTCGTCTTCGAACTCGACCTGCAGGTCTGCGTGCCCGAGACGAGCCGGTCGCTGGTGTTCGAGACGCTGGCCGTGCTTGGCCCCTATGTGAATCTCCCGGTCCTGTTGTTCGGCGATCCCCCCGGGCTCTTCGTGCGCCACCTCGTCGAGGTGGGGGCGATGGAACCGACCACCGACTTCCTGCGCCAGCAGTTCGTGCGCGTCATGGACGTGTCGCAGCCGCTGCATCTCACCCACGCGTCGGTCATCGCCGGCGGGTGTGCCCCAGCGGCGGCACTCGAGCTGTGGCAGACGGCCGTGCGGCAGATCGGCGGGCAGCGCCTGGTCAAGCGGGAGGAAGCATGAGCTGGCGACCGACCAACGAGTGGACGACGCCCGAGGACCTGGCGTGGCTGGTCGAGCAGCTCCGCGATGACGAGCGGCTGGACGAACCGATCGCGCTCGACGACCCAGCGCCTCGCTATGACGTGGCAGAGATCGTGAGCGACGAAGCGACGGACGCCTACTCCTGGGAGATCATCGTGGACTCGCCGGCCGGATCGGGGTTCGTGTCCTTGTACCGGTGGCGGGGTCGGTACTTCATTCGGACCGACCTGATGGACGGGCACTTGGGACCGATGCGCGATCCGGTGCCGCTCGTGCAGTCGTGGTTTCCGCTCAACGATGGAGTAGGGGGCACGATCCTCGAGATTTCGGGTGACGAGTGGCAGCGGTGGCTGTCCGTGTCGCTGGCTGACCACCGCGGGGGTGAAGTGCCGGTGAAGCTTGATGAGCGCGCGGCGGTGGTGTCGCGAAGCGCCGAGGGAGACGCACACTGGGAGTTCGCGCGGGACGGGCGGATCTGTGAGTGGGACGACACGCGGTGGGTGGCGGTGGCGGGTCGCTGGGTGCGCGCATGAGCGCTCCCGACAATCTCGCCCGCTTTGTCGAGGCGCAGGCGGCCATCTACGTCCAGGCGCTCGCCGAGCTCCGCGCCGGTCGCAAGACGACGCATTGGATGTGGTTCGTCTTTCCCCAGCTCAAGGGCTTGGGCCGGAGCCACGCGGCCGAGTTCTATGGCATCGCCGATCTCGAGGAGGCCCGCGCGTATCTGGCGCACCCGCTGCTCGGGCCTCGGCTGGTGGAGTGCGCCGAGGCGCTGCTCGCGCTGCCGAGCGGGTCGGCGGCGGACATTCTCGGGACGCCGGACGATCTCAAGCTGCGATCGTGTGCGACGTTGTTCGCGCGGGCGGCGGGGCCCACGTCGGTGTTCGAGCGGGTGCTGCGTCGCTTCTTCGAGGGGCGGCCGGATCCGAGGACTGTCGAGGCGCTGGACTTCGGAACCGGGTGCGCCAGTCGATCAACGTCTGCCTCGGCGAGCCGTGGTCCCGAGATGCCCACGACCACGCCACCACCAACAGCATCCTGAACCCCTCCGTCGCCGAGGCTTCGCGCGACGACCCGACCCTCCGCCGCTGCATCGGCATCGCGAAGTCGTGGAGCGGCGGCGACGTCGCCTCCGACTCGAGCGCAACATCCGGCCGGCCAGCATGCGATGTCGGACCCGCGAACGAAAGTGTCGCCCGGACACCGCACTCGGCCGTCCCGTGCGCATCACCGGAAGTGTGTCCCGCGTCACATGGCCCGACCCGTCACGTCGTGACCCTTTGCGGACAAGCCGTCGTCTGGCGGCCGTTCTCCCCCCACTCTACGTTTCCCGAATTGCCAAGTCTGGCTTCTGGACGACGCCGTTCGGAGAGTAGGTAGGTCGCCCCGCCGCGCGTCCACGGCCGGGCCCAATCGGAGTCTTCGCATGTCATTCCGCCTGCGCACCCAGCTGTCACTCGTCGCCTGCCTGGTGTTGCCCCTGACGGGCCTGTCGGCCCAGAAGCGGGTGCAATCACTGGACGACGTCAGCCGGCTGCTCGCCTCCGGTGCCCCGCAGCAGCGGGCGCTCGATCTCCTCCGGCTCGACTGCATCGATTTCCCGGTGGACGAGCGGGCCCGGGCCCGGCTCCAGGCGTTCGGCGCGCAGCCATGGTTCCTCGATCAGCTCGCGAACGTCTGTTACCTCGGGGCGGCCATCGAGGTGACGTCGCAGCCGGTCGGGGCGGTGGTCAAGGTGGGACGCGATGAAGTGGGCGTCACGCCGATGACCTACCGGCTCTTGCCCACGATGCAGTTCGCGTTCTCCGTGGCACAGGCCCAGGGGACGGCCGAGCGGACCGTCACCGTCGCGGTGCCGGCCGGCGCGCTGGCCAAGGTGACGGTGGCCATGCCCCGGGATACCGCTGCGTGGCCCGCCCTGCGTTCCAGCGAACAAGTCATCGACGACCTGCAGCTCCGGACCAAGTATCCCGATATCGGGGAGGATCCGCCGGCACCGGTCGCTCCCTCGGGCGGCAGCTCGGGCGGGCGGGCCTTCGTGGGCGGGTTGTTGCTGGGCGGTGCGGCGTTCGCCGCCTCGACGGCCGTGTGCGGGCAGAGCCAGACCGCCGGCGGCACCGGGGGCTACCTGAGCAACGGCACCTACGTGGCGCCCGGGGCCACCGTCTCTCTCGGCGCGGCCACGGGGTGCCAGGCGGGGGTCGCCGCAGCGGGTGCGGCGGCCGGCGGCCTGCTCAACGTACTGATGGGCAAGGGACGCGACGGGTCGGCGCGGTCGCGCTACCAGCGGGACCTGGCCGCCCACCCCGGGGTGCTGGCCGACCTCAAGCGCAAGCGTGAAGAGCGGACGCAGGCCGTCGCGCAGGACGCGCAGGTGCAGGCCGTCGTGAAGCGCGAGCAGGCGGCGCTGGATTCCGTCAAGGCCACCAATGCCGCCACGACGCGCTACAACGACGCGCTGCCCGCGCCGAAGATCGCGCTGGCGCTGGTGGATTCGAGCAAGGTGCTGGAATACAAGCAGACGCTGGCGGCCATCCCGCCCTCGATGGGCGGGACCGCCGGCGTCGCCCCTCTCGTGGCGGCGGGTGGTGCCGGATCCGCGGCGGCCGCCGCGGCCGGAGCCGCGGCCGCCCGCGCGGACGAGCCCCTCACCGACCCCGTGGACGTGGCGATTCCCAAGGCCACGCGGCTCAACGAGAAGGCGGTGGCGGTGGTCATCGGCAACCGCGACTACCGCAAGCGCGACATCCCCGGCGTGGACTACGCCATCAACGATGCGCGCACCATGAAGAAGTACCTCGTCGAGGCGCTCGGCTTCCGCGAGGAGAACGTGATCTTCGAGGAGAATGCGTCGTTCGCGGACCTGCAGACCATCTTCGGCCGCGAGGGGAACGCCCAAGGCAAGCTCTTCAATTATCTCGCCGCCGACTCCACGTCGGACGTGTTCGTCTTCTACAGCGGGCACGGCGCGCCGGACCCGAGCACGTCCAAGGCGTACCTGGTGCCGGTGGATGCCGACCCGCAGTTGATCCAGCTCACCGGGTACCCGATGAGCACCCTGTACGAGAACCTCGCCAAGCTGCCGGCGCGGTCGCTGACGGTGATGCTCGACGCCTGCTTCTCGGGGTCGTCCGACAAGGGGATGCTGCTCAAGGGGGTTTCGCCGGCGCTGCTGCGGGTCGAGACGCCCATTCTCTCGGCCCCCAACGCCGTGCTGCTCTCCGCGTCGGCCGCCAATCAGGTGTCGGCCTGGTACGAAGAGAAGAAGCACGGTCTGTTCTCGTACTGGGTCTTCCGCGGCCTGCAGGGCGAGGCCGACCGGGACAAGAACGGCGAGGTGGCCGCGTCGGAACTGGCCCAGTTCGTGCAGGAAAATGTCGTTCGGCTCTCGCGGCGCCTGAAGGGGCGCGAGCAGACGCCGCAGTTCGTGAGCAATGTGCCGGATCGTGTGCTGGCCCCCGCCCCGCAGAGCAAGTAGATGACCGCTCCTATCGTACTGGCCGCCCGTCGCGAGTCCGGCTGGCGTGAGGCCGTCCGCCGTTGGCGCCCCGTCGTGGTCGCGGGCTGGCTGGCCGCGCTGGGGTGCAGCGAACAGCTGACTTTCGAGACCGCCCGCGTCACCTCCGTGGTGGCCAACGGCACCGGGATCTCGTCGCCGGCCGGCAGCTCCGTGACCGTGTCGGTCACCGTGCGCGACCAGCGCGGCCGCGGCGTGCCCGGGCAGTCGGTGACCTTCACGCCGTCCGCCGGCACGGTCGCGTCGGCCTCGGCGACGAGCGACGGCTCCGGGGTGGCGACGGCCACGTGGACGCCCGGCACCACGGCCGGTCCGCAAACCATCACCGCGGCCGTGCCGGCGGCGTCGGTGTCGGTGCAGGTGTCGGCGACCATCACGCCGGGGCCGGCGGCCACGGGCACGATCAATCGCACGTCGGCGAACGTGGATGCGCTCACCGACACGGTGCGCTTCGACGTCACCAACGTGCGGGACGCCTTCAACAATGCCATCACGGGGGCGTCGCTGACGTGGGTGAGCAGCGACACCACGGTGGCGAGTCTGGTGAGCCCGGGGCTCTTCCGCTCGCGGGGGAACGGGACGGCGACGATCTCGGCCCGCGTCGGGACGACGGCCGTCGCCACGGCCTCCTTCGCCGTGGCCCAGGTGGCCACGGCGCTCACGCTGACGCCGGCCCGGAGCCGCGTGGTGGCCGTGAACGACACGCTGCGGCTCACGCTCGCGGCGACCGACCGGCTGGGGCAGGCCATCGCCTCGCCCAGCGGCATCACGTACTCCACCAGCAACGCGGCCGCGGTCGCCGTGCCGGTGAACACCTCGCCGGTGGTGCGTGCCGCCGGCACCGGGCGCGCCACCATCACCGCGACGCGGGGGACGGTCACGGCCTCGGTGCTCGTGGCCGCCGGCGCCGCCACGCCCACGCGCGTCGTCGCGACCGTGGATTCCGCGCGGGTGACGTCCACCAGCCGCACACTGACCCTGCAGGCGCAGACGACCGACCAGGACACGATTCCCATGACGGGGCGGACCTTCACCTTCACGTCGCTGCAGCCGTCCGTGGCCACGGTGGTGGCGGCGACGGGGGTCGTGACGTCGGTGACGGGCGGGCTGGCGGGCATCGTCATCGCCGACGCCGCGGGCGGGGCCATCGTCCCCGATACGGTGCCGTTCCGCGTGGTGCAGGTGCCGGCGAGCATCGTCCCGTCGGCGGACACGGTGCCGGTGCCGCAGTCGGACACGGCCGCGTTCACGTCCATCGTGCGGGACAGCGCAGGTGCCACGATTCCGAGCGTCTTTCCGACGGTGACGAGTGGTACACCAGGGACGGCGACAGTTTCGGTGACGGCCGGTACGACGCGTGTCGCTGGCATTGCGGCCGGCGCAGCGACGCTCACGCTCACGGCTGGGACCGCGCCGACGGTTGTCACGCGCACGGTGGTGGCCCGCGTGGATGCCGCCGCCCGTTGGAAGCAGATCGTCGGGCTGGGTTATCTCATGTGCGGCCTGACGACAGGCGACGAGTTGTATTGCTGGGGCGGATCAAGCCACGGCTCCAACGGGTTCGGTGGAACCAACAAGGACTCATCCTCGGTTGCACCGCGTCGCCCGTTGAACACAGCGACGCTGCGCTTCGCCCAACTGGCGGTGGCGGGCGAGGCGGTGTGCGCGCTGCAGACTTCCGCGACGGGTGGCGATGTCTATTGCTGGGGAGCCGGTGCCCGGGGCGAGCTTGGTGTCAGCCCGACCTCGTTGGCCAGCTTCGCGTGCGGCACCTTCACATGCCGGTACCGCAATTCACCGCTGGCCATCTCCTCATCCTTCAAGTTCTCCTCGATTCAAGCGCAACGGCAGGGTTTCTGCGGCATCGTGGCCACCGGTGCTACGCCTGGCCGCGTGGCGTGCTGGGGCGAGAATTTCGGCCAGCAGTTGGGCATCCCGTCTGGCACGGCGGACACGCTTCGCACGCTTCCCGTGCTCATTACGGATACCACGACCTTCACCCGAATCGCCGGAACGAACGACACCTTCTGCGGCGTCGCCGCACGCGACAACCTCACCTACTGCTGGGGTGGTGCGGCGTGGGGCATCAAGGGGGCGGGTCAGGCCGTGACGACCGGTAACGCCGCGACGTACACGCACCTGACCAGCCAACTCAGCGCGTCGTTGGTGTTCGCCTCGTTCTCCACGACCGCCGGTCAGGGCTCGGTACCTGTGCACTGCGGCATTGCAGCGGGTCAGGCCTACTGCTGGGGCTACAATGGTTGGGGGACGCTGGGCACCGGTGCCGTGAATACGTTGCGCAACGTTCCGACAGCGGTGACCGGCATTCCCGGGACTGTCACGTCCGTGTCGAGCAGCGGGTTCCATACCTGCGCGACGAATACAGCAGGAGAGGTGTACTGCTGGGGGGCGAATAGTTCCGGCCAACTGGGGTCCACGGTCACGGCGAATTGTGTTGGCGGAGGGGCTGACCCCCAGTACGGGTTTGCGTCACAGCCGCTCATCACTACGACCTGCGCCGCGGCGCCGGTTCGCGTGCCCACGAGCCTGACATTCACGAGCGTCGTGGCGTCCGGGCAGCGCGACGTCAGGGACGCCGGCAATACCTGTGCACTCCGCCCAAGCGGGGTCGCCTACTGCTGGGGTGCTGGCGCGCTTGGCAGCGATGGGCCCGCTACGATCGTTCCCCGCCTCGTCGCGGCCCCCGCCAATTGATCTCCACACTTTCCTGACCTGAGCGCTGGCCCCGCGATGTCCGAGATGACCAAGGTCTGCCCGATGTGCAACGCGGCGTACGCGGGCAACCAGACCTTCTGCTCCAATGACGGCGCCACGCTGCGCCCGATGGTCGAGAAGAAGGGCGACCTCACCGACACGGTGGTGGCCGATCGGTATCGCGTGCTCAAGAAGCTCGGCGAGGGCGGCATGGGCCAGGTGTACCTGGCCGAGCACGTGCGGATGAAGCGCAAGAGCGCGCTCAAGGTCATGCGCCCGGATGTCGGCGCCGATCCCGACGCCGTCGCGCGCTTCACCCGCGAGGCCACCAACGCGTCGCACATCGAACACCCCAACGTCGCCGCCATCCACGACTTCGGGGAGACCAGCGACGGGCTCATCTACCTCGCCATGGAGTTCGTCGAGGGGAAGCCCCTCTCGAGTCTCCTCGAGGACGACGGTGCGATGTCACCGGCGCGCACGGCCATCATCATTCGCCAGGCGGCCGCCGGGCTGCAGGCCGCGCACGAGCTCAGCATCGTGCACCGCGACCTGAAGCCCGACAACATCATGGTCGCGCGCCACAAGGACGGCACCGACAAGGTGAAGATCGTGGACTTCGGCATCGCCAAGGCCACGAACAGCGACGCGCAGAAGGTCACCTCCACCGGCGTCATGATCGGCACGCCGGCGTACATGTCGCCGGAACAGGTGGGCGGGGGCACGGTGACCGGCTCCACCGACCAGTTCTCGCTGGCCTGCACGGCGTTCGAAATGCTCACCGGCGCGCTGCCCTTCGAGGGCACCACGACCTACGAGCTGATCACCGCGCGCATCACCGGAAGTTCGCGGCGCCTGCAGCAGGTGCGCTCGGACGTGCCGTGGCCCGCCGGCCTCGAGGACGTGCTGCAGAAGGCGATGGCCCCCACGGCCGAGGCGCGGTACCCGACCGTGGTGGCGTTCGCCGACGCCTTCGAGGCGGCCGCCAAGGGACTCACGGTCCCCGACCTCCGTCCCTCGCAGGCGGGCACGCAGATCCTCTCGTCGTCGGACCTGCCACCGACGCGCGTGGGGCCGAACCCCGCGGCGCCGAAGCCCGGCGCGCCGACGCCTGCGCCGGCCGCCCCCGCGGCCCCGCCCGCGAAGAAGGGCAGCGGGATGCTCATCGGCATCGCCGCCGCGGCGTTGGTGGCGGTGGGTGGTGGAGCGTACTTCCTCAGGGGAGGCGGCGACGCGCCGCCGACGCCCTCGGCGACCACCGGTGCGCCCACGACGGCCGGTGTCACGGAGCTGTCGAAGCCGGTGAGTGTCGGGATGCCCGAGACCGGGCCCAGCGGCCCCGTCGCCGCCTCGCCGACCCCCAGCGGCGGCCTCCGCGGGGCCGCCGCGCTGCCCGCGACGAAGGCGGGCGGCGGCACGGCAGGCGCGCCCGCCGCCACGCCCGCCGCCACGCCCGCTGCCACGCCGGCTGCCACGCCGGCTGCCACGCCGGCTGCCACGCCGGCTGCCACGCCGGCGCCGTCACCGGCCGCGCCGGCCGCCGCAGCGTTCGACGTGTCCGCCGAGCTGGCGGCCATCAAGACCGGCGCGCAGTCGGACGACGACGCCGAGAACCGCCAGGCGATCGGCAAGGTGGCGGCGCTGATGCCCAAGCTGACGGCGCGGAGCGATTCCATCATCGCGCTCTACTACCGCGCCCAGGCGCAGGCGAGTCTCGGGCAGGACGCCGAGGCGTGCCGCACGCTGGGGCGCGCGGGTGACCTGGCGTCCGGTTCGCGCATGGCGGCGACCATCGCCAACACCCGCCAGCGGCTGGAGTGCCCATGATCCGTCACCTCGCCGCACTGGCGCTGGTCTCAGGACTGCTCGGCCGCCCGTCGCTCGCCCAGAACGCCGGCGGCGGGGGAGGCGCGAGGCCAAGGTCGGCTGCCGCGGCGGCGGCGCAACGGGTGGAGGTGGACTTCGACGTCCTCGTCGTGGACCAGATGACGCTGGCGCAGGCGCGCCGGGCCGGCGTGGACCAGGCTCTGGCCGAGGCCGTGCGGCAGGTGGTGGGCACCAAGATCGATGCCATGGAGCAGCGCATGGCGAAGGACGGGGCCGGTATGGAGGACCGCTTCCTGAGCGTGGTGCAGTCGAACGCCGCGGGCCGCGTGATCGACTATCGCGTCGTCGCCGAGGGGCTCGTCGCGGTGCCGGACGCCGAAGGCCGGCCGCTCAACCGCTTCCGGGGCCGCGTCTCGGCGCTGGTGGCCGAGGAGCAGGGGAAGGTGGATGCCGGCTTCAAGGTCACCGTCGAGGTCAACCGGCCGTCGCTCCTCACGGGCGAGGAACTGGTGTCAACCATCACGTCCACGCGCGACGGCTACCTGACGCTGTTCATCGTCACCGACGACACCGCGCAGGTGATCCTGCCGTCGCAGTTCGCGATGGACAACCGCGTGTCGGCCGGTACGCCCCGCCCCTTCCCGAACCAGCGGGAGCGGGCGATGACGCTCAGTCTCATCATGGAACTGCCGCCCGGCGTCGCGAAGGCGAGCGAGACGGTGGTGGCGGTCGTGACGAAGTCGAACGTGCTCTACCCGGGCGTCGCCCGCCGCAAGCGGACCGACCTCAACGAAGTGCCGACCATCTTCGCGTCGGTGAACGAACTGCAGGAATGGCTCGTCGGGATTCCGCTCGACGAGCGGGCCGTGGGATTCGCGGCCTACGAGATCCGGCGCGCGGGCAAGTGACCACGCGCCGACGCACGACCCCTTGACCCTCACCCCGGAGTCCGCCACATGATCGTCCGTCGCCTGACCCTCGTCGTCGCCGCTGCCGCCACCGGGGCATGCGCCGCCGCGAGCACCAATCCGAACATCACACCCACCAACCAGCAGCAGCAGGCGATCGCGTCGCAGCCCGACTGGTTCGTGAACCTGCCGCAGGACCCGAACTACATCTACGCCGCGAAGACCGAGACGTCGCGCGACATGCAGATGGCCATCAACAAGGCCGTGCTGCAGGGCCGCACCGACATCGCCGCGCAGATCGAGGCGAAGATCGAAGGCCGCCAGAAGCTCTTCCAGGCCGAGACCGGCGTGGACACGTCGTCGCAGATCATGAAGGACTTCGACGAGGCCCAGAAGCAGATCGTCTCGCAGGTCATCAACGGCTCGCGCGTGAAGAACCAGGTGACCACCGCCGAGAGCGGCATCTACCGCGCGTACGTGCTGGTCGAGATGCCCATCGGGCCGGCGAACCAGGCGATGATGCAGAAGATCAAGGCCAACCAGGCGATGTACACCCGCCTGCGCGCCACGAAGGCGTTCGAGGAGCTCGAGAAGGACGTCGAGAAGTTCGAGGCCGCGAAGAAGGGGTCGCCGTAAGGCATGGCCGACCGGCCGTGGCGCTCGGGGATCGCCGCCGTTGCCGTGTGGGCAGCGGCGGCGCTTCCCGTCTCGGCGCAACGCGGACCGGTGATGCCGGCGTATCCCGCCTGGTTCCTCGACCCGCCGGCAGGCGCGGCCAGCGTGGCGGTGCCGCGCTATGCCACGGCCGCGAGTTCGTTCGCCGAGGCGCGCGACAGCGTGCGCGAGGCGCTGGGGCGCATCGCGCATGTGCGGGTGCGGATGACGCAGCGCGCCACCCAGGTCGAAGGGGTGCCGCTGGACCTCGAGCCGGAGCAGGTGCGCGAGCTCGTGCGGGACGTCCCGGACTCGGTGGTGGTGCTCGACAGCACCATCGTGGGTCAGATGACGTTCATGCTGGGGGCCGCTTCGGCGCGCCTCCTGCCCGGGCTGGGCGGTGCCGCCGTGGTGCCGCCGCCGGCCTCGCCGGGCTGGGTGACCAACCCCCCGGCGGGGCTGGCGGGTGTCGGGACGGCGCCCGTGTACGTGAACGAACACACCAGTTGGGCCGAGGCCGAGCAGCGCGCGCGCGCGGCGGTGGCGTCTGTGGTCATGACCCGGGCGCGGGCATCCACCCGGGTGCAGAACGGCGAAGGGGCGGCGTTGCTGATGTCGGACGTGCGGGCCGACCTGGCCGGCGTGCGCGTAGTGGCGCGGTGGCGCGGTCGGCGCTCGGTGCATGTGCTCGTACAGGCGGCGTCGGCCCAGCCGTTGTCGTGACGCGACCGCGTCGCGGACTCGTTCAGCAGGACGGAGGGAGGCGAGGATGAACCGGAAGAAGCTGGGCATGGCGGTGCTGGCGGCCGTGCTGGCGCAGGGCACGGGCTCGGCTGCCGTGGCGCAGCCGGCGGACGTGGTGGCGCGAATCCCCAAGGCCGTCAAGCCGCGGCCGGACGCCATCGCCGTGATCATCGGCAACCGCGACTACAGCAACCGCGACGTGCCCCCCGTCGAGTTCGCGGTGCGCGACGCGCGGGCCGTGCGCCAGTACGCGGAGGTGGCGCTCGGCGTGCGGCCCGAGAACATCATCTACGCCGAGAACGCCACGCAGTCGGTGTTCCGCCGCATCTTCGGCGCCGAGGGCACGGAGGGCGGCCAGCTGGCGGACTATGTGAAGCCCGGCCGGAGCGACGTGTTCGTCTTCTACTCCGGCCACGGCGCGCCCGCGCTCAAGGGCGGCAAGGCGTACCTGGTGCCGGCCGACGGCGATCCCACCTACATCACTGCCACCGGCTACCCGGTGGAGGCACTGTACGAGGGGCTGAGCCGGATCGGCGCGAAGTCGGTGCTGGTGGCCATGGATGCCTGCTTCTCCGGGTCGTCGGCCTCCGGCGGCATGCTCATCAAGAACGCGAGCCCGGCGATGCTGAAGGTGAGCGACCCGATCTTCAAGATCCCGAACGGCATCGTGCTCTCGGCCTCCGCCGCCGACCAGATCTCGAGCTGGGAGACCCAGCGGCGCCACGGCCTGTTCACCTACTACCTGCTGGCGGCGCTCTCCGGCGAGGCGGACGCCGACGCGGACAAGAAGGTGACGCTTTCGGAGGTCGAGACGTACCTCGCCGAGAACGTCGAGTACGCGGCCCGTCGGCAGGGCCGGAAGCAGAACATCCAGTTGCGGGGCAAGGCCGACGCCACGGCGCCCATCGTGGAGCTCTCGGCCGGGTTCGCCACGGGCACGCCGCTGGACAAGCCGGGCGAGGTGGGGGCTGCGCCTGCGCCTGCGCCGGCTCCCGTGTCCGCGATGCCCGCGGCGGCACCGGTTGCCGTGGCGCCGGTTGCCGTGGCGCCGGTTGCCGTGGCACCGGTCGCGGCGGCACCGGCGGCCGTCGTGCCGACGGCGGCCCCTACCGCCGCCACCGGTTCGGGGTTCGCCGTCGTGAACGTCACCGCGGCCATGTCCGCCGCCACGTCCTTCGCCGAGATCGTACAGCGGCGCGACCGCACGACCCTGCTGTCGCTGATGCTGGCGGGCCAGTCGAAGGACCCGCCGAAGTTCGCCGAGTGGGTCAAGCGCAACGAGCCGAAGGCGCAGGTGGAGTCGGCGGTCCCGGCCCCCGCAGGCGGCATCGAGGCGACCATCCGGCTCGAGTGGCGCGGCGACTTCGGCGTCACGAAGCAGAAGACGCTGCGCATGATGCTGGCCGCCGACGGCGGCGGCAAGCTCGTCGCTGTCCGCCTGAACGAAATGCCCTGACCGCTCCCTTCACCCTTTCAGGAGTCCCATGTCCGTTCGCGTGTTGTCCGGCCTGATGGCTGGACTCGCCCTGCTCGCCTCCGACGCGGCCGCGCAGTCCCGCTCACGATTCTCAGTGCAGGCCTCGTCCATCGCCCTGTCGTCCGAGCAAGTGCCGGACGCCATCGTGTCCGGTGAAGGTCAGGTGCGGTTGTCGTTCGGGCGCCTGTCGGTCGGTCTCGGCGTGGCGCGCTCGAACTTCAAGCGGCTGTTCGACTTCGGGGCCGGCGTCCGCGTGTACGATTACACGCTCACCGACGTCTTCATCGAGCCCCGGTACGTCGTGACGGCGCTGGGGCCGGTGGGGCTGTACGTCGCCGGCCGCATCGCCCCATCGGGGCTGGCCGTCGCCAGCAAGCCGCTGGGCGGTGCCACCTACGCCTCGGAGGCCACCCAGAACAACGTCAGCTTCGGCGGCGGTGGCGGCGCCCTGCTGCGCCTCACCGACCGCATCGCGGGCGACCTCGGGGTGCAGTATTACGGCATCAGCGCCAAGGAAGGCGACACGTCGCAGCGCTACAACTTCATCCAGGCGCGCCTCGGCATCTCCATCGGGATCGGGAACTGACCATGTCCATGCGATTCACGCCCTCGTCGGCCGCCGCCATCGCCGCGGCCATCCTGCTGGCCGCGTGCGAGGCGGCCGAGCCCACGCCCGACGCCACGGTCCGGTTCACGAACAGCACGCCGCAGCGCATCGTGTCGGTGCTGGCGAACCCGTGCGGCCTGAACTACGACGGCACGGAGATCAACCGACTCGACGCCCCGCTCAACCCCGGGCAGTCGGCGACGTGGCGGACGGTTCCCGCGTGCTACGAGTTCACCGGGACCACCGCCAGCGACGCCGCCTACGTGCTGCAGCAGAACGTCGGCACGGGGGAGACGCAGGTGACGTTCTCGCAGACCCTGACGGCCTCGGCCTCGGCCGGCGGCACCGCCCAGACGGCCGCGACGACCTTCCCGGTGCCCACGGCGCCGGCGGTGCGCGTGGTGGACGGAGGCGGCAACGCCATGCGCAGCATTGACGTGCAGTTCGCCACCACCAACACCGGTGCGCTGCTCACCGCGGCTGCCGGCTCGACGCCCGCGACCACGGTGGTGGTGCGCACCAATACCCAGGGGATCGCCGCCTTGACGCAGTGGCGGCTCGGCACCGCCGTCGGCGCACAGACCGTGACGGCGACGGTGCAGGTTCCCGGCACTGTGTCCGGGAACAACATCGCGTTCGCGGCGACGGCGACCGCCCCGGTACTCACGGCCACGTCGCCCGTGGCGACGACCGGCCTGGCCAACACCAACGCCACGGCCGCCCCGGCCGTCCGGGTCGCGGCCACGGCCGGCGGCACCGCGCTCGCGGGTGTCCCCGTGACGTTCACCATCGGCGCCGGGGCCGGTGCCGTGACGGCCGGCACGACGACGGCGAGCACGGTGACCGTCGCCTCGGACGCGACCGGGCTCGCCAGTCTGAGCTCGTGGCGGCTCGGCACGGCCGCCGGAGCCAACAGCGTCGTGGCCTCGGCGCCGAATGCCACGTCGGTGACGTACGCCGCCTGCGCGCGCACGGCGTACACCATCGGGGCGAGCATCGCCGGCACCCAGACCGCTACGGACTGCGTGCCCGCGACGGGCTTCTTCGAGGACCTGTTCCAGTTCACGAACGCCACGACGACGCGCTTCCAGGTGTGGACGCTCAATCCCGCGACGGCCGCGGTGCGCTTCTTCGTCTATCCGCTGGGCTCCGAACTCACGGCGGGCGGCTGGATCACCACGGCACCCACGGGCACCACGACCACCAATGCCCTCCTGGTCGGCCCCGGGACGCACCTCGTCGGCGTGCGCAACGACGCGGACGGTGTCTCGTCGTCGTACGCGTTGGCCAGCCAGGACAACCTCACCGAAAGCACCAACTGCTTCGGGACGATCGTGCTCGTCGGCACCGGCATCACCCGCACCCGGTCGCTGAGCGCCGGCAACTGCACGATGGTGTCGAACGGGCTGACGTACTACTACCAGCCCCTGTGGGTGTACGCGATCCAGGGCCAGACGTACACCATCACGATGTCCGGCACGGCGTTCGACGAGTACCTCGATGTGTACCAGCAGAACACGAGCGGGGTGTTCGTGCCGCTCGGCGGGGACAACGACGGCGTCGCGGGCACCAACGATGCGCGGCTGGTGGTGAGCGTGCCGGCGACGGGGTGGTACGAGATCCGGCCCAACTCGAATCTCGCCCTGGCGACGGGGACGTACACGATCAACATCACGGCGACGGCCCCACCGTCGAGCGTGCAGACGACCAGCCCGGCGTTCGCCGAGCTGCGCCCGTCGGTCACGGGAGGCACGGCGCCGCCGCGCCGGTAGTCGCGGCCGATCCGAACGGGGGCGTCCGGCACACGAGCCGGGCGCCCCCGTTCGCATACCCGCCGTGGGTCGCCGGGCGATGGCCGACACCCGATGTCAGACCATCGGGCTAGTTCTGCTGGCATGACGGACACGCACTCGATGCGCACCCGCGTGGACAGGGGGTGTCCCGCCCTCCACGCGCTCGGGCGGGAACGGGTCGCCGACGTCCCCCGTCCGCACAACCCTTCCCCTTCATCCGCTCCGCGCTGATGGGCTGGACTTATCGCAAGAGCATCCGCCTCGGGCCGATGCGCATCAACCTGAGTTCCCGGGGCGTCGGCTATTCCATCGGCGGTCCGGGGTTCCGCGTCGGCGTCCGGGCGAACGGCCGTCGGTACGTCTCGTCCGGGATTCCCGGGACAGGGCTGCGCTACCAGCAGTCCTTGCCCGCCAGCAACGGCTGCGCGATCTGGGTGGCCGTGGCGCTGGTCGCGCTGCCAGTCGTCTGGTGGCTCGCCTGATGGCTCGCCTGATGGCTCGCCTGATGGCTCGCCTGATGGCTCGTCTGATGGCTCGTCTGATGGCTCGTCTGATGGCTCGTCTGAACGTCAACCCAATCCTCGAGACCCCCGCGCATGTACACCACCATCATCCGGACGCTTCGCACCCCCACGTCGGAGCGCTTCATCTTCCGTAACGGCGACCTCGACCTCGCCGCCCTCGACCTGCACTACCTGCCGCCGAGCCGGGCGGCGGGCACGCTCACGATCCTGCAGGGGGCCGTCACCGTGGACGACATTCCGGCCCTGCTGACGCGGATCGACACCGAGCTGCTCCCCGACGCGTCCCTGGACGAGGGGACGCTCGAGTTCAGCGTCGTCGTCGGGCAGCCGATCGGCACGTTCGTGTCGTCGGCGTAGCGGCGCCCCCGCGCATCGTCACCCGACTGGTCGGCGATGGTGCGCAAGGCCCACCGGCCCCCTCACCGCCCCGTCGCCGGCATCCCCGTCCAGATCTCCCCCAGCACGCGCCGCCAGTTCCCCCCGAGGATCCCGAGGATCTGCTCGTCGCCGT
>Ga0209972_10000987_pt1 | contig 26377 bp, 23 predicted proteins | sample NOAtaG_7_FD_187302 | JGI IMG/M metagenome (GOLD analysis project Ga0209972, IMG submission 187302) | Freshwater lake microbial communities from Lake Erie, under a cyanobacterial bloom - NOAA_Erie_Diel1S_2200h metaG (SPAdes) (version 2) | ecosystem: Environmental > Aquatic > Freshwater > Lake ...
GTCGTCGCGGAAGGAGCAGCTGGAGTTTTAGGCTGGTCAGTTACCCACTTTTGACCTCCGCCGGGGGTAGCTACAAATCGGCCCGTCGAGGCAGCAGCCGGAGTCGCCGCGGGAGGAGCAGCTGGAGTCGTTGATACAGGCATTGCCGCCGGTCCTGTGGTTGACTGCGGACGATCAAGAGCCGTTGTTGAGGAAGGCCCTGTGGTTGGCTGCGGACGATCAACAGCATCTGTCACCCACTTTTGACCCCCGCCGGGAGTAGCTACAAATCGGCCTGTTGCGGCAGCAGCTCCAGCTCCAGCTCCAGCTCCTCCAGCTCCTCCAGCAGAGAAAGCCGCAGTCGTTCCAGTGGTGGGTTGCGGGCGGAAGAAGTTTTCACGCATCTGGCGCATCATTGCTGCATTCCGCTGCTGCTCGGCAATCAGCGCGTCTTGAGCAGCCAACCTCCCACCAGCAATCGAGGTGATGTCTTCAGCGCGGCGGGTCGCCCCCACAGGAGCGCCCATAGCAGCCATCTCATCCTGCAATTTCAAGGACCGCTCAATGGATTGCCCTGCTCGGATGTCCCCGCGCATATAAGCACGACGAGCGCGATTCAGCGTGCTAAGACGAGCCCTATCCCCAGCCGCTTGGCGGTTCTGGGCATTAACATCGGAAGCGAGGGGATTTCTGGGAGCGAGAGCCATAAGGGTTAAGTGAGGTTACGGACAGGGCGAACGCCTGAATGCCACCGGGCACTTGGCCGGGCGGCCCCACGCTGCTTGCGCAGCTCATTGTTCAGCAAAGCGTAGGCTTGCCCAAAGTGCTGAGCAGAAGCCTGCAAATCAGAAGTGTCTTCAAGACGAAGAGCGATGAGCCCAAGTTTAATCGCTCCAATGTTTGACGGATAGACGAGATCGGTATCGTTCACCACTGGGATGAACTTCCGGCTACACAGAGCAATGACTGTCTGGTTCTCTTCGACAACGCCTGACTTGAACCGGCGATACGAGGGGTCAGTCTCCCCGGGCTCATAAACCGACAAAGTCTCATTGGCTGAGTTCTTCAGCGTCACAAACCCCTTGGTGACAGGAAGCGAGATGCGGTCAAGCTTTGCCACAGCAACGGGAGTGGTGACTGGAGTAGTTCCATTAAAGACTAGCTCAAGACCTTCTGCACCAGTGCTGGCGGTGAAAAGGCGCTTGCCAGTGCTATCCACGCCATAAAGGCGGGCCTTAAAGGATACCGAGGTGTCAAGGGCACTGGAAGAAACGATGGATAGGGTAAGCGGGGTGTCGCCAAGCTCAGTCTGAGTGCAAACATCAGGGGTCTCATAAACGGAACGAAGAGCCGCGTCGGGCTTTTGCTCGCCGGGGCCAGCCTCCAGAAACTCATGGGCCTGCGGATATACCGTGCGGGGGCTGCCATTTGAGAAGCGGACACCAAGGAGAGCCGCAGCCCGGCGGGGCAGAGTAAAGTGCCCGTTCACCACTGGAAGCTCGACGACAAAGTTTGACCGCTGCCATTCACCCGAGTCAATGAACCGCCGAAGCAGATGATTGAGCCACTCTTTATACTTAGGGTCCGTGTCCGAATAAACGACCGTGTCATAGGTCGCGGCACGAGCTTCAGCTAGGGTAAGGAGGGGAGTGGACACAGCGGCCTAATTTACCCGCCGCTACGGGATTGCAAACATAAAGCTAGGGATTTACCGTATAGCCCATAGCAGGCTGAATGTTAGACTGCACAGTCAAATTGGTTGTGCCATAAAGCGGGCCAGTTTCAAAAAATCCTGTAAGAGAAGCATTCCAAGACCCCGAGTTGTAGTGAGTGTAATAACCAGCCTCAGAGACCCAGTCTCCAAAAGAGTCTTTGCCGTATTTTCCTGTGGAAGCTAGCCATCTCAAAGAAACCTCTTCTGGCTTTCCTTCAGGTTTTACTACAATAGGCACATAAAAAAGATGGACACCCGGCCAATAAAAGTTGGCGGGGACTTCGGGGTAGTCAGGATAGCCTGCACAAGGGTTCGTAACTTTAGCCGCTTTCTCCTTTGGAATATCTGAGAGCATCTTAATCTCAGCGGAGACGATACTAGAAGCTTGAGGAAAAGACTGAGGGCTCCCCAGAACAGGAGGCGTAACGTCAAAATTTCTACCAAAGCATCGCGTAATTGCACTTACAGAGACTTTAATTTCAAGAAAGAAAAACACTCGGCTTTCGGGAAGAGTAAATACGGGGGGAGGAGACGAATAACATGACTTCCCTAGTGCAGTAATCGTGTGGTCATACGGAAAAAACTGAAGTGTCTCCCCCAGTTGCTTCCAGTAAGGTGTGAATCGGTCCACGATTTCAGTGATTACTTCTTCCTGAAACTGAACTGCCTGATCTCCAACGATTAAATATGGATAACCTGAAATAACAAGCGTTGACGGGTCTCCAGCTACAAAGCGAAATTGAGCTGCTGTGGACTCAACCATATCACGGACTTGGTTTAAGATTTGATCGGCAGCATCTTCACTGTTCATTGTATTTAGGGAGTGGCGAAAACATACTCAATTTCGAGCGGAAAATTTTTGGGCGCTGAGATATAATGTGGGCCAGCCCCATCGTCCATTGGGTCAGTTAAACTAGATACAAAGTCGTTTGGCCTAAAGGTAACTTGCTCGTCTCGGTCATAAGTTCCAAGATGTGTGCAACAATATCCCGTGGCAGTCTTCGGAGATACATCCATCACTGCTCCTGTATCCCGGTTAATTTTCACAAGGACCTTAATTGGACGGTACGGAGGGGGTTCATTCAGGCGTACTTGAACAATCTCTGCTTGGATAAGCACCCCTTGAGCATCTACAAATTTCCCTTCTAGGTTATCCAGAGTAGCAGAGAGTTTAACCTCATAGACCCCTTGTAAATAAACAGCGCCGCCAGAGCCATATTTAGACAGCGAAGGTCGGGCCACAGAAAAAAGCGAGCGACCTCCAATAGTTGGAGCTACCCAGCCGGTCTCGGACCCGAATAGAATAGGAACCCGGTCAGGAACTACAAAAGGAACCACTTCAATGCGGTCAGAAAGTAAGATCTGCCCAGCGATGAGCTTTGACTTTTTTTTAACTTTTACCTCTGAAGTTAAATAGGGCTCAACTGAAATAGTTCTGCCAAGGAGCTCAACTCCATTCCCCGGTTGTATAGACTCCATAGCCTTGGATGACTCCCGAGCAATAACCTCGGAAGCAAACTCCATGATTCGTTGTTGGGCTTCGGGGGTCATCGAATCGTGGAAAGAGAGTTACGATGTGCTAGAAGAGTGCCATCGGAAACCAGCCGGATTTGAGAGAAAGCGAAAACTACCATGACCTCAATGAGGTGGCGTAGAGCAGCCTCCTGTGCGTCCTCTCCTTGCTCACCAGAGAGTAGGTCATGTGGTGACGGTGATGGTGACATTGACTGCGGTGCGCGTTCCAGCGTTGTTTGTTGCAGAGACTGCAACCACCCAAACACCTCCCGTATTAAGAGTCCCTGCCGGGCTTCCCTCAAAGGTGCCTGTGCTCGTATTGAAGCTGACGCCCAGCTGGGCCAAGTAGTCGCCTCCAGAAGTTGCAGTAGTTGAGACGGTGCCTTCGTAGGTCCACGAAGTTGGGGCATTCGCTGCGACCACCGGGAAATTAACGGTTCCAGAATTGTGGTCGTGGGAATATGTCTGCCCCGCAGTAATAGTGGGCTTGGCAGTGTAAAGAATGGTGAGAGTATCTGAATCTGTGCCTGCGGCATTGGTTGCCGAGATAGTGACCGATACAGTGGTGCTAGAAGTTCCCGTGGGAACGCCAGAAATAATGCCGGTCGTAGTATCAATGCTAAGTCCAGCGGGCAACCCAGTTGCAGCGTAACTCGATGCTGTGTTAGCGACTACAATGGCGTAGCTGAAAGAGTTGCCTTCAAAAGAAGTGGTAACATCTCCAGAAACCACAGGGGCAACCACAAAGGTGAGGGTCAATATAGCCGCGGTAGATGTTCCAGCCGCATTAGTCGCTGTGACATTAACCGTGTAATTCGTATTCGATGTAATGCCATTGACGGTGCCGGAGATCAGGCCAGTCGTTGTGTTGATGCTGAGCCCGGTAGGCAGCCCAGTAGCGGCAAAGCTTGTCGGGCTGTTGTCCGCGTAAAGCTGGTAAGAGAAAGCAACACTCTTACCGCCAGTAGCTGCCAGCGTAGTCGTGCGGGTGGCCAAGGTAGCGTCAGTGCAGATATGGGGCTTCGCTGTATAGGCGAGCACAAGATTGGCGGTGCCCGTCCCTGCGGGGTTAGATGCAGAAATTTCCACAGTAAGGTTGCCACCATCTTCACCTGTCGGGGTGCCAGAAATAGCTCCAGTCGTAGCGTTGACTGTAAGCCCCGTAGGGAGGCCAGCTGCGGCAAAAGACGTAGCAGGCCCCGTGGCAGTAATCGTGTAGCCCGCAAATACGGAGCCTTGTTGCGCTGTGGCAGAGAGACCAGATGTTACCACAGGTATCGCATACTGAGTCGTGAGTGTGGCAATGTTTGAAGTAGTAGAACCAACTACCACTTTGAAATCATAAGATGTCAGAGAACTCAATCCTGTGACAGTATAGGCACTCCCGGTCAACCCGCTAGCAACTAGGGTCCATGTGCCAGATGATGTCGTCTTCACATAGACAGACGCAGTCGTCGTCAACCCAGTTACCCACTGCAAATTAGCAGAAGTCGAAGTGACTCCAGTCACGGAAAGCAGGACTGTCCCAGACAATGAGTACTTGTAGGGATTGTAGATTTTACGCATCCGGGTCAAGTACCCACCCATATAGGGCTGCGTTTGTTGGTCAGTGATAACAAAGTTAGGCCAATCAACATAGTTGGTGGCTCGGACATACTGCCGGTAGTAATAATACTTGTAGTCTGGATGGTTGGTCCCAGATGTTTCAGAAAGTTCAAATCCTGCATGTAAGGTGGGCTCAACGTCCAAGTTATACAGCTTACCTCGCCACTGAATAGCCTCGGGCACGGGAACTCCTAATGTGACAATAGCCGCAGGAGGATTTTTAGTCCAAGTCTCAACGACTTCAGAAACACAGGGGCCACTATACCGATAGCGCAGCATATTGGGGGTAACAATCGGCTCATAACCTCCCGCTCGAAGTGGAACAGACACGATACTATATGGCTCCCATGAGCTCAGAACAGCAGGCCAAGCATACTGAACAATCTCAGGAAATGACCGAGACGCTGTCCCTGAGACAGCCTGCCCCGCAAGACCCGAAGCTTGCTTGATGGTCTGCATAGACCACAGCGAGTTAATTGGTGTGACTTCGGTGATAGTGCCCGTGTCCGGGTCAAAAGCCCCGGGAGTTCCAGCGGGAACTTTTTCCCGAGTCACTGGGCGAAGCTGGCCCGTCTCAGAGTCAAACTCTTCACCCTCCAAAGGAACAAGCTTTTCTCGTGTGACCGTGACGATGACAAAAAGGCTATCGAGCTCAGCGTCCCCTGAGCGAGATTGCTCTACTGAGGTAATATAGTAGTCGTCGGCAGGGTCAGGCTGCCCAACAAACGGGGGCTCAAATAGACCTTCAGGGAAAGGGTACTCAGCCTCAAAGTTAGCCGGGATAGGGTCATATTCCTCGCGGAGAATAACAAATGACTGCCGAATAACTGGCCAGTCAGGCTGGTTATTGGACTCCCAGTTATAGAGGTTTTGCTGTTCTCGGGTCTTGAGATAAATCCACTGCGCCCAACCCAGCTCAGGGTCAGGCATCACACGAGCAAGAAAGTGAGCTGGATACTTGGCAGTATCAGGATGGGGGTCGCCGTAGCTGAACTGGGAATTTGACGGCTTCCGCATATCTCGGCGCTCCCGAAGAATAACATCCTCCAACCCCCGTGGCGTTGGGTATTCAAGAATAGGGACCCGTTCAGGGATGGAAGGATTACCGCGAATCATGAGCGTTGGGAGGAAGAATGCCCGCCAACCCAAGGCACGTCAAAGCAAAACGTAAGGAATACGCTTTTGACCGTGACGGTCCATTTCAGAGTAGGCTAGTGTCTGGAAGGGCAGCCACTGAGGGGGATAGATCGTCTGGCAACCCAAACTCGAAGTCGAGCTCAAGCTACCTTTATGGATGTTAATAGCGATTCCAAAGCTAATACCGGAAGCCCCGTCTCGCATCACGGGAAGCTTTTCCTCTGGGTTGTCGGGGCGAAAGGCTGGATAGCCGCCCCCGGGGCGAGAGATTCCATGCTTGCCCTTGCGGTACCAGTGGACACCGGGGACAAGAGTAGCGATTCCTTCTCGAAAAACTGACGGGTCACAGTTGGCATTGACAGTCAAATAGGCCGTTGGGGAGACTAAGGCAATAGCGTCGTCGTAAATGCCACGGTCGTTTTTACCGGGTTCACCCATTGTGTCGAGGTAGTAGCCCCGAATACCCACCAAAAATACAGGCACCACAGGCTTCAAGCTGCCAACCTTCTTGAGAAGATCGGGCAGCTTGATTTGTGGGGTGGAGGCTGGGATAATTGAGCTCACAGGACTGGATTCTTACCGGGAGTAAATCTGCTCCCAGTCAACTTGAGATAGCGTTCTTGGGCCTTGCTGATTGCCGTCGTCCAAACAGCAACTTCAGCGGCCCGGGTAAGTTGGGACGGGAGGTCTGTTGCAGGATGCAACAGAGCAGCGCGGCGGGAGGCTTCGGCTTTCAGAATAGCTTGTTCAAGCAAAGCGGGCTCCATGGCGTGGGCCGTTGCTTTAAGCACTTCCTCAGAGGTATGCACTACAACTTGCCCCGTGGGGGACTTTACCCACGACTGAATCTGAGCACAGGAAGTCAGTAGGAAAAAAGAAAGAATCACAAGCTGCGTCGGCGGCTTGGTGACACCCAAAAAGATAGCTTTGAAGATGCCAATCACGCCCCCATTTTCCTTGAGAGACTGGAAAGCACGCCCACTAAACATTAACAAGAGCATGACAAGCGGGGTGTAAGATGCCCATGCAGGCGGGACAACTTGCCGAACGGCCTCTTGAAAGCCCGGGTCATTGATAAGAAGGTCAGAGTTCATAGTAATTGAAGATCAGAGAGGGCCACAAAGAAGCAAGGAGGATTTTATTTTTTACGGCTCAATATACTAAGGGAGTGCCCGTATGCCTCAACTGTCGCATCTAAGTTGATTCCCCGCATAACTCCAGCCTCGCGGTCCATATTGCCAACACTCAGTATTCTCCTGCCATTTTTTAGAGTGAATATATGATAAAATCCCTTTCCACTTGTCACGGCTTCATTAGTAGCTGTCCGTAGTCTCCCCACATCTTCAGGGACAACAGCGTTCTCAAAATCCGCATAACGACACCCAAAAACCTCCGGGTTGATTGCATAAAGTGCAAACATCTGTTTAGACCACCACAGCTCATCAGTGTCTGGATACCACTCCCAAACTCCAGCTCCGTTGGCTTCCAAGGCTTGTTGAAGACGGAGCCTCTCTCGACGAAGAGTAGTCTCAATCTCTACTATCCGAGTGGTGATGGCATCGGCGGAGTTCATTTTGAGTGGGAGAGAAACCAAGCTAGAAAAGCTTGGACCGCCTGCAAAGATGCAACGGCCCCAAAACCGCCGACGATCATCCACTTATAGCTCTCCAACTTGTTGATTCGATCTGACAACTTTTCTACCTCGCTCAATGGGGCAAGCAAACTCACTCGGGCGGCTAGGTGGTCAATACTTTGAGACAGCTTGGACAAGTCCGTATGTAGTCGGCTGTCACGCTCCCGCCGCAGTCTATCAAGTTCATCTTCGAGACTTTCTCCCATAGCAGTTTGGTAGGTTAGGCCACGCAGCTTTTGGCCGCGGCACAGTTAATGGGTAAAGGGTGAGGAGTGAATGTTTTCATTGAGGATGAAACCGCCCAACTAATCGAAGAAAGTCCCTAAAAATCAAGCCACTTTTGGCGGCAATCAACGGAACTTCGGGCCGATAAACCAAGTCACCAAAGAGTAGCGAACGCCCAACTTTACGGGAGTCACGCGATGGCGGTTGAACGACGGGAAGAAGATCACGTCGCCTTGGTTGACAAACTGCCCTTCTGCGAGCGGGTCACTGGCAAACTCCAACTTACCGCCTGTGTAGTCATCGGGTTTCGATAACTGAATGACCATGCTCATCTTGCGATCAAACGGGGTCGCTTTGAGCCAGTTCAAATCTTCGTGCCATCCATAGCCGCCAGAGTTGTCTGCGTTGTACTCGGTGAATTGAACTTCGTGGAAGCCCCTTACATCGAAGCCAAAAGCATTCGCATTGGCTTGGAGTGCCAGCTTCTCGATACGGTCGTAGAACCAGCTCAAGGTCGGGTCGGAACGGCTGAGCCATCGAACAGTGGAGCGTCGCAAATGGTCGTCCACTACTGATTTTCCGCCGTGCCCAACCGTCGCTTGAACTGGCCTATGCGTAAGCCCGTATTTGACGAGAGTCGAACATTCTTCTTCGGAGAGTGCTTTACCAAAAAGTTGCCACCATGAGGTCATACAAAGGCTTGATTCCAGAATTGTTTTGCTGCTCGCATCTGTTCTTCCGTCTTGGAAGGCAGACGCCAGTCTGGATAAGCCGCTTGGATGCCGAATACAAGGTCAAACTTTCCGCAAGCACTTCTAAAGCGTGCAGTCTCCTCACTGATAGCGGCGGAGTATTTCTTCTCCAGACCATCACCAGCAGGAACGATGTCGAGGAACCAAGGACGCGCACCTTCGGTCACGGCAAAGGCATAGATACCTTCGGACGTGGACACAACGGAGTCTTTGGGGCCGGGGTCACCTGTTGGGCCTGTGGGGCCTGTGGGTCCAGTAGGACCGTCGGGACCTGTTGGGCCGGGAGGACCAGTAGGACCGGGAGGGCCACCGGGGTCGCCAGTAGGTCCAGTGGGGCCTACGGGTCCAGTAGGGCCGTCGGAACCCGGAGGACCCGCTGGTCCGGGGAGACCGGGAAGGCCGTCGGGACCTGTCGGGCCAGAAGGGCCGGGAGGTCCGGGAGGGCCACCGGGGTCGCCAGTTGGTCCCGTAGGTCCAGTTGGTCCGGGGTCTCCTGTGGGTCCTGTGGGTCCGGTTGGCCCAGTAGGGCCATCGGAACCTGTTGGGCCGGGGGGTCCGGGAGAGCCAGTAGGTCCGGGAGGGCCACCGGGGTCGCCGGGGGTTCCTGCTGGCCCAGTGGGTCCAGTAGGCCCGGTAGGGCCCGTTGGTCCGGGGGAACCCCCGCCACCTAATTCAAGAGTTCCTGTGAATGGGTTGAAAGTCATGACTTGGTGATGGAAGTGACGTTATCGCCCGTGTAACCAAAAGTAAGAGTCGCAACAGTTGTTCCGCCAGAGCCTCCCTTTTTGTACACCATCTGAGTCACTTTACCGTCAGTCCAACTCAGACTGCAATAATCTGCCCCAAAGGGGAGTGAGGCCGCAGGTATCTGAGACACCTTAGCTTCGGCTTCAACGACAATTCCATGGGCGTCATGTATAAGCATAATCAGGCGACAGATTTGAGCTTTTCTTCAACTGCGGCGAGGAAACTTTGACGGCTGGGGGCCATGACCATACCATTTTCATCGGGGCCAACCTTTTCACTTTCGCCCTCTTCTTCACCTTCTTCTTCGCCCTCTTCTTCACCTTCTTCGCTTTCTTGAGCGACGGGGACGCCTTCAATGGCTTCGATGATGAGCATGCCGTTTTCCAGCTTGCAGTTGGCGACGAGGTCAAATGTGGACCCTTCCTGAGCGTCTTCAGGGAGTTCCAAACCTTCAGGGACTGAGATAGAGATTTTCATGTTCAGGAGGGAAGAGCCCGGGGCGGTGAAGCCCCGGGCTCAAGGTTTGGGTTTGATTAGGCTTCGATCAGCTCACCGTCACAATCCGTGACGCTAAGGACCGGGCCGCAGCGGCGGAAGCGAACAACCGTGGCCACATCCGGCTGGAGGGGCTTGGTAGCGCACTGGAACACACCGCGGAAGCGACCGATGGTGCCGTCCGGGTTGTCGGTTTCGTGCAGGATGTTGCTCCAGCGGAACTCGCCCATGTAGGAAACTGGGTCGAACTTGATGCCAGCACCGGGGTTGGTGAGTGGCTTCGGCACTTGGAACTCGCAAGCCTCACGGCAGAAGACGACAGCGTCTTCATACAGAGCGGTCTCGTATGCGGGGTTCAACACCCAGCGGTTGCCAGAGGTAGCCGCTTCCTCAACGAAGGGAAGGACCTCGACCCAGTCACCGTCAGCGATGTTGTGGCGCTTGGGGAACATATCCATGAGGTGGTACCAGCCCTTGTAGGAGCGCTCCACACCGAGGGGAGCCAGAAGCTCATTGACCCGGCTGGAATAGCGGAAGTCTTCGCGGATGTTCTGCACACCAAGGCCGAACAGAAGCTGCTCCTGTGCTTCAGGGGAGCACATGACAGCATAAACTGGACGACCATTTTCCATACCCCAAGGCTCCACACCTTCACGCAGGTTACGCAGATAGATCTTATCAAGCACAGCCTGATTGATCTTACCGATCTTGGTGACATCCGCTGGGATGGTGAACTCATCTGGGTCGCCTTCGACCGAGGACATACCAGCCACGATGGTGAGCTTGTGCTCAGCGAGCTCGGTGTACTTGTCACGGTAGTGGTTTTCCCAAGCCCACTGGGTGTTGTACTTGAGGATGTTGAACATCGCAGTGAGCTGGTCTTTGCGCTTGGCGGCAAATCGCAGGTCATTGACGCAGATTTTTGGCGACTGAAGCGCTGCTCCTTGAAGGCCGTAGGAGCGGACTGTCTTGCCAAAAGAGATGTTGCCGGGAGAAGGCACGCAGCTCGTGGTGGTGCCTGCGGCTTGGTTGGAGATAGCACTCCATGTCAGGCCACTGGAAGGCAATGCGCGGTCCCAAGTAAGGACGTTGATTGAGTCACCCATTTCTTCAGGGAACTGAGAGCGGGGGGCGAGCTTAATCCAAGCGCTGGCGTTGATGACTTTTTGATGGATGTCATCCGAGATGCGACCGGCTTCGGCCACAAGGATAGAGTTGACGTTGTCGAGACTGAAATCACCGAGAGACATAGTGAGAATTGAGAAAAAGGTTACACGTGAGGCGCTGCTTTAGCAGAACCGAGGATTCCCACGAGCCAATGGGGGAGCGTGCTCAATAAACTAACTACATCGGTTTTTAGAAGGCCGACAACCTCAACGCAATTCCACCATACAATGGCTATAACGTCAAGCGGCTTTTCCAGAAAAACGAGACTCAATCGCGTCAAGGAAGCTCCCCGGCTTGGCTGCGGGGGCTGCTGTCAATGGAGACCCACCTCCGTCACCATGGTTCCCTCCGGGGGATGCTCCAGTCAGAGCGGCAATCTGCCCTTTGAGATTCTCAATCTCAGTTAGGGCTTCACGATGAGCCGCCACAACTTTGGGGAGTGCCGCCCCTGCAAACGCAGAGTAAGCCACCAGAGTAGGGTCTGTGCCCTGAAGGTCAGCCGTAGCGGCGATGCGCCGAACTTCAGCAGCAATGGTAGCGTCTTTCAGGATGGGGGTGCGGTCTTCCAGAAGTTTCCATGTCTGGTCTTCTGCAACCTTCCGCTGGGCTAGTCGAGCAACTTCGGCAGCCCGGGAAGCCGCTGTACGGTCTGCCTCAATCTTTTTGAGGGTTTCGCTGGCATTGGTTTCCATCTGGGTCTTGACAGCAAAGACGTGGTCAAAGTCTTCCGCGGCCTTGTAGAGACGCAGGCGGTCAGGCTCAAGCATCGGCTCGGCAAGAGCCGCCAGTTTTTTGACACGAATTTTGGGATCATTTTCCACCACAGCGTCAAACAGCTTATCCGAGTCAAGCTCATAGGTAGATCCCAGCGTTGAGACCATATTCCGAAGGGCGTTGACGGGAGCCACGACAGCATCTTGATACTCCTGAGTAGCTTCCAGTCGAGAAACTGAAAGCTCCCCCTCATACTTGGAAAGGCGCTCTTTGGCAGAGGCCAGCTCTTGTTCCAAGGTCGAAAGTTCAGCTGGCTTGGCCGTAGCACGGAGTTCCTCCAGCTCTTTTTGGGCAGCTGTATGGGCAGCCTTGGCTTCTTTAAGCTGCTTGCGAAGCGTGCCCCAAGCAACTTTACCTTTGTCAGTCAACCCAGTGGGAGTTGGGTCGTCTTCTCCGGCAGCGGGGTCTGCCGCAGCAGCGGCGGCAGGAGCGGGGTCAGAAGGGTCTGGGGTTTCAGCAGGGGCAGGATCGGCTGCCGCAGGTTCAGGAGCTTGACCAAAGAGGGCGTCGAGCCGTCCAAGCATAGGGACAGACTCACTGCTGCTCAACGAAGGGGCGGCAGGGGCTTCAGTGGCGGGGGCGGTAGAGGCAGGGGCTTCGGTAGCGGGGGCGGCGGTAGGGTCCATAGGGTATCAGGTAGGTTAGTAGGTTACTTTTTAGCGCGAGGTTTTCTAGTGCTCGAAGGCTTAGACTTTTCAATAGGGGCGGGGCTAAAATCAGTTTTGGTCACCCAGTCCCACGAAGGCGTCTGGTTGATCTCACGCGCACGCTCCAGTTTGGCAAGATGATCTGGATTGAGGTTCACCAAATTCCTCATAGCAACCAAGCAAGCTTGGAAACCAGCATTGAACTGGTGGTCGTTTGCCAGCTGCGTGGGGGTTGTTTCGGGTGTTGCACGCTGCAACACCGTCATTTGGCGGAGAACTGTCAAGGCGTCAGTTCCGCATGAGGAGTTAAGGAACTCCTGAAGAGTGGCGGCATGGGTCGGATGCCGTGTCCATTTGATGATGTCCATTTGATGTTAGGGAAGGATTCCGAGGCGGGCCTGCTTGGCCCGGGCATCGGCATCCACAAGCATGCGCTTTTGGTTAGCTTCTGCAACCTGCAAACGCAATTTCAACTCATGTTTTTCCTGCTCCATTTTCAGCTGGAGGTTGTGCTCCGCAAGCTTTTTCTCCATTTCAGGAGAGAGTCCCGTCGGTTGGTTGGCTTCTGCAACCCCCTGTTCGGCTTGCAGCTTCTGAAGCTTCCGCAGTTTTTCCTGTCCGTTGTAGATGAACTCACCATACTGCTGGAGCTGTTGGCGGAAACCAGCAACAGCCTGTGTGATTGCTGGGTCAGCGCCTCCCATGACAACATGTTGGGTCGCGTGAGCGTGGACACGGAACATGGGTTCCACTACCTGCACAATATCTACTGCGCCGGACTCGATCTGGTTGGCGGTTTGAGCAAGCCATTCCATGTGCCTCCGCAGATGCGGGATATGAGCCTCGTTGGAGAGTGCGTCCACTGGCGTGCCAGCCACAAGTGCAGCGTTTTCGAGCACAGCCAGCTTATCGTCAACCGTGGTGCGGCTCTCGCTATTCGGAGCTACGTAGCGGTCCACAAGGTCGTAGCCGACAAGGTTTGCCACGCGGTCACGCTGGAGGTTTTTGCGGCCAACGTCATCAAGCGCTGGAGCTTCTTGAGCAAGGCGGTCCAAAATCATCTGACGAGCCTCCGCAGAACCCCCGCCGACAGCACGGACAACAGTGCAACGATCGAAGTCAATCATATCAAGAGCCTTGGTCGGCACCTTGGTCTGACGTAGGCGTTCCCGCATGTCCCACACATAAGTCCCTCCGGGCATGTTCTGACCATAGTTCGGGGCAAAAACACGGCGAAGGACTTCTCTTAGGTGAGTCTGCCATGGCTCATAGAAAAGATTCAGTGCCGTAATAGAGAGTTTGCTGGCTCGGGCAACATAAGCCTCAACCTCAAAGCGGGAGCGTTCTTTTTCATCGGCAAAGAGTCCAACTGAGGAATACCCTCCGGTCTTGCCTTGAAGGCGGGAAGACATTTCCCGAATGACGGGCATAGCCGACCTCTGAAGATCGGGCATAGGGCGCTCAACTACTTTGTTGCCCGGGGGCAGGACGGCAAATGGACCATAGTAGGTGAGGGCCAAGTCATTCAGAGCTTGCTCATCCACCGGTTGGACCAGCAAAGAACTTCCAAGCATTGCTGCATCCACCGTAGTGTTGAGCATGCGGTTGGAAGTCTGAATGTGTGGATAGATTTTGTAGCCCAGTCCCCGAACAGAGTGGTAGTACCCATTGGACCCAATGCCGTAGGGGTAGATGGTGAACGGGGTGCGGCCTTCCCCGTAACGCTCACGCTTGGCAAAGAGGAACTTACTGACGCTGCCGGAGTCCTCAAAAATATACTGAGACCACTTCTGTGAGTGTTCTCTCACCCACAAAATAGCTAAGCGGATATTGGAACACTCCGGCATGGTATCAATCCGCAGGTCATTGTTTTTGAATGCCTCCTGCAAATCTTCCCAAGAACGGGTGTCCACTTTTGAGTCAGCCATTCCATTCTTAGCTCGATCTAGCAAAAGAGCCTTCACAGCCGGAACATCCCAGCCCATGGCTTTGGCAGCTGGCTCATTGGAGATGTAACGGTAAAGCTCGGAGGCCGAGTAATTCTTCACGACACCCGCAACATCAAGCGCCCCGGGGTCTGCCTTAGTCATACGCGGAATGAAGAAATCCCCAAACTTAGCGGCTTCCCATCGCCAATCTACGGGGTCAGCATGGTAGCAAACAGACAAGCCGTTAGCTACGAAGTGATGACAGCTGTAAAGGAAGCGGCTAAAGAAGCTCTTCCACTGGCGCAGCAGGTTAGAGAACTCGGTCGTCAAGTGGTGCTCATACCGAATTTGCTCATCCTCTGGGAAAGAGCCATGCTTTAGTCGAATACGCATGAAGTGCTCTGTGGAGGTGAATAAGTCCACATACCCACTCATGGAAAATTCCAGCAATGCCCCGCCCTCATCGAAGTTAAGGTTGCTTCGGTCCCCTTGCCCCGTCTCGTTCAGGTCGCTTTGGTTGTAAGGGGGAGCCCCGTCAAACATTGCCTGCACCAAGGCACGCTTTTGGTTGGAGACTTCATCATCCCGGCGCATCTGATCAAAGATTGCCCATGCAGACGGGGCATCTTTGACGCGACAAGGAGTGTTATCCGCAGACTTGCGCCCAGCAGATTTAGTCAGAGAGGGGAGGGAGGAGAGTTCCTTTATCGCGTTTTTCATTCTGGGGGAGAAGATTCAGGAGACGAGTCAGAAGTCAACAACTTCAACTCAGGGGCTGCCCGTTGAGGTTGGAAAAAGTAATCTTTCACAGAGAAAGGGCCTTGGAACCTTTGAATAGCCCGTACGACACGCTGGCAACTTTTGTGGTTCAAAGAGGGCAGAAGCTCACCGGGAAAGTCAGCAAGGGTGTGGTGGATTACGGAATCTCTCACCTGTGGGTCCTCTGGCGAGTAGCCATAAAGCTTGGACACAACTGCCCGAGCTGCGTCCAACGTAGGAAACCGGAGCGGTTCTCGGGGATTATGGGGGTCAGGGTGGCTCCAACCTGCTGAGTAACCACGAGGCCAATGGACGCGGAGAAGGGCGTCGGGGATGGGCGAAATGACCCACGTTCCCTGAGTCACGTCTTCGGGCTGCGGCAGAAAGGTCCGCCCGCCAAAGGAAGGAAAGACATACTGGCGAGGGTGCAGCATGGTCTGTGTCAAAAGAGAAACTTCGAGCACAGTGGGGATTCCCACCCCGTCAGCAAGAGCCGCCACTGCACACTGATTGGCTACCAAGAGCTGGCTGCAAGCGAGCAACTGAGCGACAGCTACTAAGTCAGAAGAGTCCAGCCACTGAAACGTCGCCTTGGGAAACTTGCGAGAAAACCCTTCACGCTCAGCTGCTGTTCCACAAAAAGTCAGCGGGGTGCTAGAGTAATGTTCCAACACTCGCTCCCACGGAAAGAACTCGTTGTGCTCAAACAAAGATCGAGCCAATACTACTCCTGACCGAGAAGAGCTCATCCCCGGCAACCATTGCCGTGGAAGGTCGGAAGGCTTTACCCCGCACCACAGAGCGTGGGCGTGCTTATACCCAACTGAAGAGATAGACCCCGGGTCAGGGGTCGCCCGCAAATCCGCAGCGGTTTCTGTGGTGGTAGCCACAAACTCGATGTGGTCTCGGAAAAACTGAACAGCAAATTTCCGAAAAGGCTGTGCCCACTTCAGGGCAAACTCTCCACCCGCAGCAAACGCCAGACGATGTGGGCTGTCCGGCAACCGAAGAAGCGTTGGGAGAAAGAGCAAGACTTCGGGCAGGGAGCGGGCCGCGTGGTGGATGATCATGACCAGTTAAAATAGTTGCCAGACCTCGCTGTCATGGACAGTCGGGCAGCTGTGCGCCGGAAAGAAGAGGAAGCTTGAGCTGAGAGGGAAGCTGAAGCAGCCGAAGACTTACGCCGAACTTTCTCCGCGGAAGAAAAGCCCAATCGGGTGCGGGCCAATTCTACCATGATGAAAGCCGCGTCGGCATTGTCCGGGCTTTCGTTGGTCCGGTTTTTCATTTCGACTTTGGGTTCAACCGCCAGCAACAGCTTGCGCCCCTTGACCGTCGAATACTTGCGGTTGCACATTTCGGTGATGGTGGTTGGGTCAAGCCCACGGAGTTGCCCAGCCCGAAGGAGCTCCTTGCCGCTGAACCAAAGTTCGGTGACACGGTCATAATAGCGGTCAGAAGCTGGGACATCCTGCTCAGAAGAACTGACTGGCCGGTCAGAGGCAGCTCCAGCAAAGTTGACGCGGAGGATCTCTGGCGACCACATGACGGCAAGAATGTCAGCAAAAGGAGCCCCCGGGCCTGTGGAGTCCAAGGCGAAGTTGCGAGGGTGAATGCCGCGCTCAGTGCAGTGCTCTTTGATCTTTTTGCAGATTTGGTAGGAGTGCGGAGTGGTCATGTCTGTCACGTCCCCGGTAAGCATCACGGCGTCTCCAAGTTCCAGCACTTTGCGCCCCTCCACAGAGGCCCCAACGGTGCCGAAACGAAGCAAACAACGGTCGCCGCCAAACGTGAACGAAGCGTCAAGGCTTGCCACCAAAGTCTTGGCCGCGTCAGGAGCCCACTCAGCTTTGAGTTGGCCGCCGAACTTTTCGATGTCAGCCTCAGAATAGACGGCATCCGACTCCCCGGAAGGACACCAGAAGCCTTTCATCATTCGGTAATAAGCAGGGGACTTCTCACCCAGCAACTTGGCTTGCTCCAGCTTGGCTTTGGTCACCAAGAACGGATAAGTGTCCACGCCAGAGAGGATGTTGGGTGACCGCTCCCCATCGAAACGAATGAAGAACCCTCGCTTGGTCTTCCAGCGGTAGAACGACTCGTTGACCGACTGCCACCCATCCGCAGGCTCACAGAAAAGCCCAAAGGGATCGTAGTGAGAGTTGGGGTTGCCAATACCAATCATGCGAAACTCTTCGTTCTGAGCGAGGTTAGAATAGGCGGTGGTGAGCACGGACTCAGCAAGTTCAGGAAGCTCATCAGCCACAAGACGCAAACGTGGGGCTTTATACCCGAGGAACTTGTTGGTGGCTTCCTTACCTTTCTTCTTGTCGCAAGCAATCAGGGACAACCCAAACTTGTCGGACTGGAGCCCATTGGCGTCGAAGCGAACAACCCCTTGAGAAGATACCAGCTTGCCGGGCATACCATGCACAGCTTGGAAGTAGTCTTCCACAGTGGACCAGATACGGTTACGAGAGTCCTTCAGGGACGTAGAAGTGTAGATGACCTTGGTCGCATGCGGGGCGCACAGCCATTCCACAATGCCCCAAACAGCAAAGAAGTCTGTCTTGCCGGAAGATGCACACCCGGCTACGCCGAGATACTTGTGGAGAGCGGCTACTTCATTCATCTCCTCAGCCCACGGGTGCCAGATAAACTTTTTGGAAGAGCCTTCGTGGTTCCATAACAAATCTACGACTCTGCGAAAATGATGCGGACGCCCGGGAGATAGTGGAGCCCCATCACGGTAGCAGACCAGCTCAACGTCAAGCTCAGAAGCGTCGGCCGGGAACTCCAGACCGTAAAAATTGATGTCTGGCTTTGGATTTTTCTTGACCGCTGGCATACTAAAGTTAGTTTTAACAACCTTTATGGAAACAACACTACAAGCAACAAACACAGATGCCTCCCTCCGTTCGGTCGTCAACCAGTTCCTGACGGACTGCGAGACCCGACAACTGAGCAAAGTTCATATCAAGACAGTGAAGTCTCGCATGAAACGCCCTGTGACGCTTTGGGGAGACCGCCATATCAACGATATTACCAAAGATGATCTGGAGTCTTACCTCCGTGGCATTGACTCTTCCGAGACAGCGCTCAATCACTTACGCACCCTGTCTTCTGTGTTTGCTTTTGCCAAGAACGCAGACCTACTGCCATGGGGCAGCCGAGATGTAACGCAACGCATTCGCCGCCCTAAGAAGACCCGCCGAGACCCTGAGTTCTTCACCCCAGAAGAGATGCGAGCTCTGCTACGTGCAGCCGCTGCTGGAGAAAGAGGGACGCACTATCAAGTGGCAATGCTGGTGTTGGGCGGGTTCGTGGGTCTTCGCACCGAAGAAGTGATGCGGATTCAGTGGGAAGACATCTTGCTGGACCACAAGATTGCTCGGTTACACGGGGACATCACCAAAACTTCCCGCCGTCGTATGGCTCGGTTACCAGATAATGCGGTTGCGTGGCTACGCAAAGTTGAGCGTGCTTCGGGACCTGTGGTCACAGAAAGTGTCCGAGATGCCCTCTACCGTAGAGAAGACATTCAACACGCTGCTGGAGTTGTCTGGAAGAATAATGGGCTTCGCCATTCTTATGTGACCTACTCGATGGCACTGGAGCGTAACGCCTTCATGGTAGCTGAGCAGGTAGGCAATTCTCCGGGAGTATTGCATGAGCACTACATGGGGCTTGTGCTGCCAACCGATGCTGAAGAGTGGTTTGGTATTACTCCAGACAACACGCTGTAAATTAAACTCTTGCGCCGTCATTGCAGCGGGTTAAAAAGACTAACTTATGTCAACTATCCTTGCTATTGACCCCGGGCTCTCAGGCGGAATTGCAATCGGTAGCCCATCTAACGGGCTTCAGCATATCCACCCAATGCCTCCTACTGACACCGATATTGCGGACCTCCTCCGTCAGTGGCCCGGAGCTACTCTCATTATTGAGAAACTTCCAGTCTTCTTCCCGGGGGCCAAGGGCGGGATGGCAAGCATGGCGAAGTTGCAGCGAAACGCTGGAGTTATCTATGGCATCTGTGCTGCATTGAACATCCGAGTGATCGAAGTGAATCCCCATGACTGGCAAAAGCACTTCAAACTTGGCTCCCGTAGTAAATCAGCTGGAGGCTATACAGAATGGAAAAACAAGCTCAAAGCTGAGGCTCAACGCCGCTACCCAAACTTCAAAATCACGCACGCCGTAGCAGATGCCGTGTTGATTCTTGAGTGGGGACTCGAATCAAAAAAAGTATAAAGCTCAAACCTAAAAACATGCCAAGACCCCTCGCTCCGAAAGGCGGAAATGACCGCATCTATACTCCGCCTGATCTGGCGAAAGCAATCGTTGAACACTTCAACCCATCTGGAATGCTTCTGGACCCCTGCCGGGGCAAAGGAGCTTTCTACGAAGCCTTGCTGCCCTACGCGACAAACGGTTTTGTAGAGTTTTACGAGCTCGATGAGGGGGCTGACTTTCTGGACTCTAGGCAAGAGCCTGTCTGCTGGACTATCACCAACCCTCCTTGGTCAAAGTTTAGGGCCTTTCTCAAGAAGTCTATGGAGTGCTCAACCAATGTCGTGTTCCTCTGTCTTGTGAACGCCTTTTTCATGAAAGCTCGCCGCCAAGACATGGCCGATGAGAACTTTGGAATCAAAGAAATCCTCTTTGTTCCTACTCCACCCAAGCCTTGGCCGCAGGCCGGGTTCGCTCTAGGGGCTGTCCATATTCAGAGAGGGGCCAAGGAAGACTCGATCAAATTTTCCTACCTAAAATGAAGACTCTATTCCCACCTCAAGTTGAGCACGTCAAAAATCTTGAAGAGGCAGTCAAATCAAACATGGCTGCACTGGACTCTTCCAAGACTGGCACAGGAAAAACCATCTGTTCGACAGAACTAGCGAAAGCTTTGGACATGGGAATCATGGTGATCTGCCCAAAACCAGCAATCCCCAACTGGGAGCGCGAAATTGCAGGGCAGAAGGCGAAAAAAGTAGGGGTGATCAACTACGAGAAGCTTCGTATGGGTAAGACGGAGTTTGGTCGTTGGGAGAAAGACAAGTTTGTCTGGACGACGCCACCAAAAACCCTGCTGGTCTTTGACGAAGTTCACGCATGCAAGGGCACCTATACCAAAAACGCCAAGATGCTGATCGGGGCCAAGGGCAAACCTGTGGTCATGCTGTCAGCAACGGCTGCGGAAGACCCCACAGAGATGCGGGCCATCGGCTACCTCCTCAATCTGCACCGTCTGACCGACTTTTTTGGCTGGTGTCTGCGGCACGGCTGCACTCAAAACTTCTGGGGGGCTCTGGAATTTCCTGATAAAGGGTCAGAAAAGAACCTACTAGCCCTTAATCGCATGATTTATCCACTAAAAGGGAGTCAACTATCCCGTGCAGAGATGTCCAAGTTCTTCACACGGTCCCATATTATCTGGGAACCAGTGGAATTTGCGGCTATGAAGGACATCACACGGGCCTACACAGAGGTAAAAGAGCAACTCGACAGTCTATTTGAGACCATCAAAGAGGAAAAAGAGGAGTTAGAAGGATCTCCGGCAGAAGCACTGGTAGCCTTGACCCGAGCTCGCCAGAAAGTTGAGCTGCTGAAGCTACCAGAACTCGCAGACTTCATCGAGATGCGCCTCGTAGAGGGGCTAAGCATCCCCGTATTTTTGAATTTTAACGACTCGATTCGAGGGCTGGCGTCAATCCTTGATGAGCGAGGCATCCGCTACGGCGTTGTATGGGGCGAAGACACCAAGAACCGAGACAAGACGATTGAAGACTTCCAATGTGACAGGGTACACGTGCTGCTGTGTAACATTGCTGCGGGTGGAACTGCGGTGAACCTACACCACACAGCAACTTCTAAACGTCCGCGGATGTCCCTGATCTCTCCAACCTTCAACGCCAAGATCATGGAGCAGGTATTTGGTCGAATTGACCGCGCCGGAGCCCTCAGTGAAACTACACAGTACGTGATGCTCGCTGCGGGGAGCGTTGAAGAAAAAGTGATGGCCGCTGTGCAAATTAAAATTGACAACATGCGGAGACTACATGACAAGTTAGCATTAACAACCTCTACCAAACCAGAAGATATGCCTAAAACCGAAGAAAAAATACCCGTCGAACTTACTATCCCAGAAGGTTCTTCTCTCCCCGGAGTTGCCCTGCCTGCGGTCGTAAAACCCAAGGCTGCTGAAACCGTGGCCGAACGCCCTCACGCTGAATACAGCCCATCCAAACTTGAGGACATTGCCATCTGCCCGGGCTACGTAAGTGGTAAATCCCACGCAGGTGCAATGACCGCAGCAGAATCCGGCACTCGATGCCACAACGCTGTGGAGACACGCAACCTAACAGGTCTCACTGAAGAAGAGGCTATGCTCGCAGAGATGGCCATCGGCTATGAAGACGAGGTTATTCCTAAAGACGCCCACGTGGAGCGGGAAATCCGTGTTGAAGTCTTTGAGCAGTTTGGCTACCTCGACACACTGGCTATCCTCAAAGATGGTGTGAATGCCCACATCATTGACCACAAGTTTGGCAAGATAGAAGTCCGCCCTGCATCCAAGAATCTGCAAGGCAAAGCCTACGTGATGGGGGTCTTCAATCGCCACCCGGAGTTGGAGACAATCACTGTCCACTTCTGCATGCCTCGCCTCGATACCATCAGCACGCACACCTTCACCCGTGAAGACCTGCCGAAGATCGAGAAGGAAATCCGTCTGGTGCTTGATCGTGCCACCAAAGCGAAAAGCCTCTTCGACGATGAGTCTGTGGTTTCTATGCTCAACCCGCTGTGTGAGAGCTGTGACTTCTGTGGCAACCGCACTCGCTGCCGTGCTCTCGCTAAACACGTCATCACTGTGGCGGGGAAGCTGGGCGTAAAGGAGCTGCCGAAGAATCCTGTCGTGACCCTTGAAGACGTGCGTGACCCGCAGGAAACTGGCGTGCTACTTCGCATGGCAGCCATCGTAGAGAAGTGGGCCGAAGACATCAAGGCATGGGCACTTCAACAAGCTCTTGTGGACGACATTGTTCCAGAAGGTTTCACGTTGGTGGAAGCCAACTCACCACGCAAAGTTCCAAACCCTGTCCTCGCATTTGAGGCGCTCAAGGAGCGTCTGACAATGGAGGACATTCTGTCCTGCACCACTGGCTGCTCTGTCGGCAAGCTGGAAGAGCTGTGGGCCAAGGGTGCCGCACGCGGCAAGAAACAATCCGAGAAAGACCGGATGAACGAACTCCTTGCAGAAGGAGATGCCGTTACATCTGACGGAAAGTACCACAAACTGGTACCGGTCAAAACCAAAGCATAGAGAACCCAACGAACCCAATAAACTAACATGACTCGTTCATTCAAACGCGGTGAAACCGCTGTCGTCGAAACCACTGAAGAAGCTCCTGCTCCAGCAGAAGCAGCTCCAGCCCCTGCCACCCTCGCAACCACAGCCCAGTCCACGGCTGTCGTCACTCACCAAGCCGCCAACGATGACGTGCAGGGTGACATTGACTTCTCGGACATCAAGCTGCCACGGCTTAATCTGGTGCAACGCACTGGAGATTTGCCGGAACGCTTTGAGTTCGGGGCATTCGTCCTCAACAAGGAGTGCAACCTTGGTAAGGAACTGCGCTTCATCGCGCTGAACATCAAGAAGCAGTATCAGGAGAAGACTGAGTACGGCTCGGGTGCGCAAGGCCGCGTGTTCAACACACGTGAGGAAGTCAAGGCAGACGGCGGTGTCTTCGGATTCCGCGACGGAGAGTTCTCTGAACTCGCCCACATCCATCTTCTGGTCCAAATGCCAGAAGGTCTCGAAAAGAACCCAGACTCTGCATCCGTGATTGACCTGTTCATTTACGAGATTGACGGCAAGCTCTGGGCTCCTGTCGTCTTCAGTGTGGGTCGCAGCTCCTACACCAGCTTTGCCAAACCGTTGCTGACCTCCCGTCAATTCCAGCTTCGGGATGGACTGTGGCGTGGTGGCTGGGAACTGACCAGCAAGATCAACAAAGGTGCCAAAGGCTCGTGGGCCACCCCGAACCCGAGGTTCCTTGGTAAGCTCAAGGAAGAAGACGCCGCTATCACGGCCAAAATCCGTAAAGGTGAGATTTGACAACTACGGCTTCCAAGCCGTTTAATCCACCAACTCCGCAGCCGGGGGTTGTGAAAACAGCCCCCGGCTCATTTCCTCAAAATTACCATGCCTGCCACTATTAAGACTACCAAGAAAAAGCCCACAGCCTCTGAGAAGGCTGGAGGTGCTGAATCCGTCACGGCTCTCCTCAAGAGTCTCAAGCCTCACCCAGAAGGACCGGTCGAAGTATCCTTCAAACAAGTCCGTTCGATGCACGTCATTGCTCCACGGCATAGCATTTCCATCGCATCACGCAAACACGGGAGGAAGTATCTGGTATGGCGTCTCCAGTAGCCGCTATTGACTTCGAGACCTATTACAGCAAAGAGCTATCTGTCACGATTCAGGGAACATGGAATTACATCTTCCATAAGGACTTTGACGCTTACCTGCTGTCTGTCTCGACAAGCACTGGTCTGAGGTGGGTTGGCCACCCACATGACTTCGACTGGTCACAAATCTCTGGTCCTGAATGGGGCTGGCTTCACCACAACGCTTCCTTTGATGAGCTGATTCTGCATCGCTTACGCTCAGACGGCGCTATCCCAAACACGGCACGTCCCGGAGTCACACACTGCACAGCAGACCTCGTCTCCTACTTGGGTGCCCCACGCTCGCTGTCAAAGGCGGGGGAGTTCCTACTCAAGAGTCCTCCGCTCAAGAAGGATGTGCGTGCAGCCTTGCAGGGCAAACGCTGGGCGGACTGCTCGGAGGAGTTCAAGAAGGAGGCTATGGAGTATGCTCTCGCGGATGCCGACGCCTGCTTAGCTCTATGGACGAACTTTGGCTACAAGTGGCCGAAGAATGAACGGGCCATATCGCGCCATACCCGCATGATGGCGTGGGAAGGAATCCCCGTAGATCGTGACAAACTGGAAGCGGCTATCCCTGACTTGGAGACTCAGAACTTCGAGGCGCAAGCCTTGCTACCGTGGGTCGAGGAAGGAGAGAAACCTCTCTCGCCCAAGGCGCTGGCAGTGCAGTGCCGCTCCGTGGGAATCGTGCCACCCTCAAGCCTTGCAGAAGACTCCGAGGATTGCCGCATCTGGGAAGATACGTACTCCGCAACCTATCCTTGGGTGTCCGCCATGCGAACTGTGCGCCGGACCAACACACTTCTCAAGAAGTTGATGGCCATGCGTAACCGCCTCCGAACAGACAACGGCAACATGAACTTCGGTATGCTCTATTTTGGGGCCACGACAACGGGACGCTTCTCTGGCAGTGACGGTGTCAACGTGCAGAACCTCCCCGGCTCTCTCATGTTTGGCGTCAACGTGCGCGAGATGTTCCGGGCTCCCCCGGGATTCAAGTTCGTCAACGCGGACCTCAGCCAGATTGAGCCTCGCTGCCTTGCATGGCTGACGGGCAACACAACCATGCTCTCAGCCTTGCGCTCTGGCATCGCCATCTATGAGGCCCACGCACGGGCATCCATGGGGTGGACAGGGGGCAAACTCAAGAATGAGGACAAGGAGCTCTACGCGCTAGCCAAGGCTCGTGTCTTGGCGCTGGGCTACGGTGCTGGAGCTGAGAAGTTCCAGATCATGGCCAAGAATATGTGCGGGCTAGAACTGACACCGCGGGAAGCCGAACGAGCCGTGGGAGACTTCCGGGTATCCTCTCCTGAAATCTGCGGACATGGTGGTATCTGGCAATCTTTGGAGAAAGGGATGATTCAATCCGCCCGACGCAAGGAAGACTACTCGGTTGAGTTGCCTTCTGGCCGCATCCTCCGTTACTTCCGCCCCTCCAACATGAGTGGGCTGTCCGCAGAAACAGCCTTCAAAGGTGGGATGACCCGCCGCAAATGGTGGGGAGGAAGCCTGACGGAAAACCTGACGCAGGCAACAGCCCGAGACGTGTTTGCCAACATGGTCCTACGTGTGGAAGAAGCTGGCTACCCAGTGCTCTTCCATGTCCACGACGAACTGACGGCACTTGTGGCCGAGCATGAAGCCGAAGAAGCCTTGAAAACGATCTTGCACATCATGAGGACCCCTCCTGACTTTATGCCGGACCTTCCGCTTGACGCCGAGGGAGGAATTTTTGACAGCTATCCACTCAAATGAACTTTCCAACTATTAAGAATCTGATCTCCACGGCAGTCGTCCCGATGACGCTACCGCCGACGCCATTCCCGGCTCTCCCAACCTTCAGAGACAAGGAGGCTTACAGGCAATGGTGTGTGGAACCCACCACAGAACACGTGTTCTACACGCTGTTTGAGGGGGTCAACCCATCTCAACGTCCGGGAGTTCACGAGAACCCTCCCTATATCATGCTAGGCTTTGCCGCAGACTACGACGGGGCAGGCATTGAGCCGGAGAAGGTGGTAGAGAAGTGCAAAAAGAAATCCATCCGCATCCGCCCAACATGGGTGACCACCACTTTCTCAAACAAGGTGCGAGTCATCTGGGAGTTTGAAGAGCCCATCATGCTGCCGGAAGAGCCCAAGAATCAAAGCAAGCTCATTCGAGCGATCGCCAAAGAGCTGGAGGCTCCTACTTTGGCTCCGGGGTTTGACGAAGCCAGCTACAAACCCACAGAGATGTGGGAGTTGGGACGTGCTTGGGAACGTGTGAGCTCAACTCCAGTTCCCAAAGACACGATCGCCAGCGCCTGCCTCTCGGTCCTTGGCCGTCTGATTCATGAATCAGAGAACGGAGACGTGGTGATTCCTCTCGACGTTGTTGCTGCGGAACTGGAGAAGAAGTTCCCAGCTTTCAAAGCCCGCTGGACAGCAGACTTTGCCGCAGGAGCACGTGGCCCGCTATTCTGGGTGGACGACGGCATTGACCGCGTGGGGTGCGTTGTGACCGAGGTCGGTATGCGTGCCTTCTCAACACGCTCTACCAAGGGCATGATGACATGGGCGGACCTACTGGGGAAGGAGTTCGTCAAAGAGTTCACCCAAAAGCGGCTGGCTGAAGCCGCAGGGGATGCCTACTACGACGCTTCCACCGGTGATTACTGCATCTACACAAACAAGGTCTGGCAAGCCTACAACAAGGACAACTTTCTCATGCGACTCAAGGTAGGTGGAATCAGCCACCGACTGAAACCCGGCCAGACGGCAACCGACGCAGAGCAAGTCTTGATGCTGGTGCAAGAGACCCGCCGGGTAATGGGAGCTGCACCGTTCATGTTCAACAAG
>Ga0209972_10000988_pt1 | contig 26342 bp, 14 predicted proteins | sample NOAtaG_7_FD_187302 | JGI IMG/M metagenome (GOLD analysis project Ga0209972, IMG submission 187302) | Freshwater lake microbial communities from Lake Erie, under a cyanobacterial bloom - NOAA_Erie_Diel1S_2200h metaG (SPAdes) (version 2) | ecosystem: Environmental > Aquatic > Freshwater > Lake ...
TAGTGTTTTCTATAATGCTAATGTATTTGTAATAGAGACCAAATGGGGTATATTTTAGGTAACTCTTGAATTATCAAGTTTTATCAAGTTTAATGTAACGGTCAGGGCGATACCGAAATATCATGATATATGCATCATCTTATATCATGACATCCGTTCCGATAATTTGCTATAAAAAATTATGTTACTAATATAACTTAAAGGGTTTGCAATAAAATCTGACATCTTATTCACATCACATTGCATCATATTAAATGTCTTCTTCATTTTCAGATGATTTGTATGTGACTAACCCGATTCATCCTATATCTGAAACGACATCGCGTTCAAATCCGGATGATACAAAAGAATACCAGCGTCTTTTACATGCAAAACGTTTAGGTTCAACTACATACCCAGCAAATGTTCCATCATTTGCACGTTCGAACGATGCCTATCGGGCGTCATCTGGACATCCGAATAATCGACCATCGTCATTCCATTCAAGTCTATCTGTACCCGGAGATAGTCCCGGTTTTGACCAATATATGCGATTTGCATCGATGGATAAGTGGCAAGGTATTCGACGAACTACACTCAATATCGACAGTCGTAATCGTCGTAAGGTGACATACTATGACCGTTTAGATATGACCATACGTCGATACAATGAATTTGCACAACCCGAATTCAATCGTCCATTTCTATTCGAAGGTAACTCAAATACTGTCTATCTATTACTCGAAACGCAATTTACAACGTCTATTGAAAATCAACAATTCATCATATTATCGGCACCTGAATCGACATTCTTGACCATCGGAAGTGAAGATAGTAATTTCATATTCGATACTTTAAATGCGGGACCGATTTTCTTTGTCGATAAGTTCATCTATGACCCACTCGTTGATTCAACTGATACGACATCTGTAGATGGACGTATATCGAATACAGTTTCTTCCTATTTAGACGAACATATCGTCACGAAACCGGAAGTCGATAATGTCAATATTACGACAAAAAAATACAAGTATAACGTCATACGTTTTCAAATTCAAACGTCGATTGACTCGAGTCTGATTAAGCGCGGTTATATCGGCGATTTAAGTGTAAAAGTGTCATTTATTTCAAATATGCGTCAGGCATTCCCGAACACATCGCATTATATGATGAACCTCGGTAAAACATTCACAAATATCTATTCCGTTCGTCTTGTATCCACCGAAATTCCAAACACCGCATATACATTCAATAATAACGTCATCAACAGTGATTTTGGGCGTCTTAAATTGAAAACAGAGGTCAATAACAAGTTACGTTGGATATACAAGAACGATAAGATTACACAACCGAATTACCATGTCATCGCAGGTAGTCTATTCAATGACTTTACGGATGCGAACGGCATTACGATTACAGATACACTGTCCGTACAACAGGAGGACCATTTTAATTACATCGCAGGTCTCTATCAACTCACAAACTTGAGTAACCCGACATTCGAAAGAAGTTCATCGGTATTTGATACATTTCAAAGACGATTGAGTGTCCATCAGATTCAAAACGCATACACTGTCAATGATGATAACCGGGTAATTAAGAAGAATAATTATTTCGATACACGGTATTTATTCGAATTGACGGATAGGTCCGTGTCCGATAGTTCAATACGAAACCTCGGATTTAACTTACCGAATACGATATTCACCACACATGAATTGATACATTCGTATTTCCAGTCAATATACAAGTCGTTTCTATTCTTTCACGGACGATACAATACAGAAGAAACCACATTTAATGCGACGACATTGAATGTCAGTTATAATTACATCGACGGGTTATCCAACGTGAATATTCCACCGACCAATCGTACTGTATTCTTTTTTAATCCGTCGTCGCATCGTGTTGTCATCAGTATTCACATGGACAATGCAGATAGCACATATACCGATTATATTAAAAATTCGATATTACCCTTGATTTATCCAGAAGGTACAGAATCATCGACGGTATTCCACAATTATCCATTACGTATTCAATTTCATTCACTTACCAATACCGATATGACTAAAATGACTGCCTATACGGTCGATGTAGTAAAGATAAAATACGAAGGACAATATCGCTATGCGAGTGGATTCTCTACAACGTCGTCGGCATATCGTGTGCATTATTCATTCCAGTATATCCCAGTCTCCGGTATGTATGATACAATCGGGCAATTGGTCTATTCGCTTAATGAACGTCTTATAATGACCATTTGGAATCCGTTGTCGAATGATGTACAGATGGAATTGCAAAAAAGAAACCCGTTCATCTATTCTCAATTACAAAGATATTCCCTAATGACACGTTGCGAGTCATATCCTCTGTATTATTATACGCGTAATACGGCGATACCTGATAGTGTGCAAGGTTACGAATTGTTATCTTATAAACCATTCTATGCAGACGCAGATTCACCTTTTATATGCAATGTTTCCAAGGAAATGACATTTATTTTCAATTCTCGACTTGAAATACCACTCACGTTCAGAACCTATACAACTGGTGCAAAACCTGTAAAAGGACAGTTTATGGTCGATGTATCTACGAAAACAATCTTATTATCCATCGAAGATGTTCCATCGAATTTCATGGAAGTAGTTGAATCAAATCCGTATATTGTGATTTCGAATCACTACTTTGTCATCGACACCCGTAATTCATTCCGCTCGTTCGTGAATAATAACGGTGACCGCATCATCCATATTGTATATACCCATTCCAGTTATAGTAACGGTATGACACGAACGGATGTGTTTAAATCATTTACCAATGGGTCCGCCCTTACCATAAAATTACAAAGTCCAAAATGGGAAAATCTACGTCAGATTATATTTGGATACAATACGGACAATATTGATGGGTCCGCATCATCAACACACTTTACAACCGAACAATTATTCGGACAATTTCGTCGCGACATTGGTATCCTTCGTATGACGAAATACAATGATGCAACCGTTACGGCGGAGTATCATAAGTATATGGAACTGTTCATTAGTTCATATCAGTTACTCGATGCGTCGTCGGGTATTGTATACGCAGATTCGGATGTGATGAACGTGTCCGTCAATTCATTTGCAAGTAATATTTCCAATTCCTATTTACTGATGAATGTACGTATCAAAGACAATCGCGACTTCTTTGAACATCAGACCCATGAATTCAGTGGGTTGATTGATTCTACAATGAAATGTAATGTATATGTTTTCCAAGAAATACAACGTGTCTATCTCCGTAATTCGATTCAATCCTATATATCAATTGTCACGACAAACGTCGATACGATAGATGGTGGTTTTGCAGTGAATGTATACAACGGTTTCAATTTTCAAAATTCGTCACAAAAGTATGTCTATGATACCAACGTGAATTCCATTCCTTACATGTTTGATATGGCACAATACAATCAATTACGTCTTAATGATTTCACCGATATGCTGGACCTTACGAAATACGATATCATTGGGTTATCTAAAATCGCATATAATACAGGTTTGACGAATACCCAATTCGCATCCGAATATATCGAGGAATCGTCCAAACCATCGATGGTCATCTATCCGTCCGTTGATGAAAATTCAACACGCCATTTCCTTCCATATACTCTATCTGAAACAACAGACAATGCATCAATTTCAGACTTGAAAGAATATACAAGATATCCGGTCTATCAACTTGACATCGAACCATCCAAATATACGGAAGAATCACTCACGCAATACATTACACGTAACATGGGTCGCGTCAAACGTAAAACCTACGATTACCAACAAGAAATATTCACCAATGACAGTGTCGTCCATACACAAAGTAGCATCCTCTATGAATCCGATAGTCAATCCGAATGTAAAACGGTTGTGTCGATCAAACGTGCATCCAATAGTATCCAATTCAAACAATATCGCAAAGTGTTCGATGCATATACATATTCATCGTTATCGAGCAGAACACCGCGTCGCGTATTTGCAAATCAGGGATTCCCCTATATCCATTTTCATATACCAGAAGTGTCACTTGCAAACGGTTCATTAATATACATTGAAGGACTACCTGCGATTGACAGCATTATGCCGTCGTCTTTGAACACCGAACACACAGTCATTCTACCGCGCAATTATCGTGTAAAAATGCGTCAATTACTGCCATTACCTGTCAATATTACGCAAATCAATACACGCGAGAACTTATTCAAAACAGACAAGGGTGCATATATCGACAATGCATGGAATGACCTCTATAACATGTATGTCAACTATGTCAATCAATCCGTGAATAACGACAGTGTTCGGGACCCAACGGTCGAATTTATTATTGAAAATATACTTGGACTAAATGAATCCGGTTACATCCATCATACTTCCGATGCAATTCAGGCATATCGCCAGTCGTCTTATACGTATGAATCCGATACATTTCTCCCGCCAAATAACGAGTCACAACTCTATCGAAAGGACTTACGGATGTCGTATATGAATATTCATGGAACCAATACACGATACGCTAATAGTCTCACATACAATGGAAATACAATCACGAATGCGACGCGTAATCGCTACGGTCTTGAATACATATCGAGTGCTTGGGTAAATACCGCACGTAATGGTAATACACTCTGGAACGAATATCGAAATACCGATGACCTCACTGCGACTCCTGCATTCCGCACATCGTTATTGCACGGCGAATGCTTTGTTCGATTATCCGATATGCACCGTTCGGATACACATATGAATATCGGTCGCATTACACATATGACCAATACACCGGACATGAATGGTAACTTCGACATCCAATTCGATTTATTCACAGATAATGCGGGGCAATTCTCAATGTTCGATATCGTGATCGGTCTAGATTCACAGACCATTGCAATACTGGTTCCATATGACTATGAATATTCGCAGATGCCATCCGTCGATATGATATTGATGGGTCTTGGTGCATACTTATTACATCGCTATAGTCGCGTTCCAAATCATATTGCGGGTATCATTCAGTCCGTCGATGATCTGATCGAAAGTCGCGGGCGATTATCAAAGCAGTTTATCCGCAGTGCAAACCAATGGACGATACAGGAAAATCGAACACATATTGGATTCTATATCAAGACGGATACCGTTCCGACCACTTCTATTTTGACGGGTGTCGTTTCTCCGCAATTACGTGTATATGTTCCGGAATTCTTCCGTTTTATCGATGATACGGATACACCATTGCGTCTATTCGGTTTCGAAAACACGACCTATAATAACCAATTCAACTATTTCAAAGACAATTATACACCGTTCCAATCTGCATTAATCAATCGTAGTTATTCAACACACTTCCAGAAAAAAGAAGCATTTATCGTATTCGAAGCAAAAGAAGTCAATAATTACGAAGTGAATGATATGATTTACATTGAAGACCACCGCATTATACAGAAGGATATCATGGTTTTCAAAGAACGTTATGCAGGTGTAAAACGCCTTGAACCGATGAGCAGTTATTTAACCCGACTAGAAACCATTTATAATGCACAAGTATTGAACTATAACGGTGTATCAAGACGCACGATTGCACAGAAAAAGTCGCCATCAACCTATCAGACAGACTACTTTGTCGATACGGTTTCGACATTTACGTCCCATCGAACTGCACGAATGGGCATACCTTATCGCAACCGAATCATCGCACATCATTTTCACGAAGATGCAGATAATATATCGGTCAATTATTCCTTGTATTATAAAGTTGCACCGGTGACAGTTCTTCTATCACGAGCAGATGCGAACACCTCACAAGTATTCGATGTGTCTTATAGTATAACCGATGGATTGTCCGTATTTATCAACAATCAAGATATTCTTTCGTCATTTAAGGCACAATCCTGCGCATATCATTGCAATTTGATACCGACAGAAATACTCGACGATTTATATGAACGCACACGCCAGACGATTACATTTTACAAAGATGAACGTAGTAATCGTTTCGTGTCATCCACCGTCTATGATGAACTACCTATAAAACAGACGGTTTCTTATACCATACGTGTCCATCTATTCCGACGCCCGATTATGTGTAACCAAATTGATATTTCAGCAAACGGTGCAATGCAAGTACGCTCCTATGAACCAATCGGCATCCTCGAACGAATTATGACCAATTGGATGACACATATGACCGACTATTATGCACACGATGTCGCAAAGGCATATTATTTTGACCAACGGTATAATCCACATCTCTATCGAAACCGTATCTTGAAGTTCCGTGTATGTCCGATCGATACACTCGGGTTCAGTTACGAACCTGCCGTCACATCTGGTGCACTCTATACGAGTTCTACGAGTGGTCCATCGCGTCTATGTAAGAGTCGTTCGCGCAGGTTGTTCCCATATATCGAATACCACACCGCAGAAACCTACGATAGAACCGACGACGGTGAAGAAATCGTCCCGACATCATATGTCTATCGAACATTTGGTCGTCCTCAACAGGAAAAAACAAATACACAGGTAGATTCGCGCGTATTTTTACCAGGAATGGGAGTCTATGCAATTCAAGAAACACTCGATAGTAGCGCGAATGGTACAGGACGATTACCTGCATATGCATATACGTATCGTTCGACATTTGTCGGATATGTGTTGAATACGTCGATACGCTACGACAAAGAAACTATGGAATATGCTCGTCAGTATGTGATTGAGGATGAATCGTTCTCTGCGGTCGATGCATCCAACGCGACATGGAGTGAATACGAAATCTACATATTGATGGACGAACAAATCCAGACACGTGACGATGTCAATACACTATTTGACAAACTCAATAAGGATTATACACATATCGTCTATGACGCAGGTGCAAAAGAGAGCGAACGTATCGTCATCGACGGTATCATGCAACAATCACGCAAACCCTACTCGTATAATTATACATATGATGCGTCTGCAAATACCGTCACCCTATCGTCCTTAACAAGTTCGACGATTCCATCTTCCGAGTATGCCTATCTTATTCCGGAAAATCGATATGGTCACTGTGCATTATGGGACATGAATACCTCGTCGATTGTTTATACGGAAACGGACAGACGCGACACAAGTAACCAGCAAATTGCAACAAACAATGTTGATGGTCTATTGAATCTGACCGCGTCGAATCTCGTTATTAATCGACCACAACTCAACCGAACATTGACGGGATATTCATTCCAAACCCGCCTTGCATGTGCTACACTTGTTCAACGTCCGGTTCTCTATACGGATGAGGGACAATCAGGTGATGTCTCTGGAAATTCCCGTTTATTTATAACTGGTGAATATGACCTTTTCTACAAGGAGTTTGTTGAATCAAAGACGGTTGCACATTATGACCCGGTCTATGATAAAGATACATTGGACTATCTCAATACGCATCAGTATCCATTAGATAATCCGCGTTCCAATAATTTCCGTTCGAAGAACACCAAGGAATACGACGCACATGCCGGTTATTTAGACGATACACGTCAGAACTCATTTGAATTCGCAGATGCGACAACCTATACGGATAATGACCGTATAGCAACTGCTGAATTGAAATCGCGCATATCGTTCGAAAGTGGTGACGACATGGTATTTATACGCGCAACCAAGGAGACTGATGGAATTCCATCCACTGAAATCGTAAAGGTATTCACCGGCGCATTGCTACCTTGTATATTTTTAGACGACACGCGATATATACAATCGAAGTGGAATCAGCAATTCATTAATACATGTATTCTCGATATGGACTATTATGATAAATCACTTGAATCATTTCACAAAGTGCCATGTTTATTGAAAGCACGTGGTTATAATTTAGACATTGTCGGTAATATGTCGGAAGACTTTGAACAACGGACCGACATCGACAAGTATGATTACAATTTTATGTATGCAACGGGGTATACTGAACGTACCGACTTGTCTGGCAGTGTCCTATCGGTTTATCCGTATCAAGAATACGCGAATCGTGCGACGAGTCCATTTACGTACAACGACCTCATGGAAGGTTATCGTCTATATCAATTGAAAGGATGTATGGTTATTACGTATCCATTTATTAACACGTTCGAAGGTTCCTATCCATACAATAGTCTGGACTTTTCCGAAATCGGTATTATTGAACTTGCATCCACCAATACGGTCACGAATCACGTCGATTGTATATTGGAAAACCGTTTATACGAAACGTACAATATTACGAATCCAAATGATACATTCCAACCACTTATCTCAATACCCTACAAAACCTATACAACATGTATCACGTCAGTCTATGACCGTATGTATTCGAGAAATGCGTCGAATATAGGTAATACATCCATATCCCATTGTATGAACTTACCAAATAAATCGGTGATTGCAATTGAAATGGCATCGAATATGGACTTTGAAACCGGAACGAATATCGATGAATATTTGATATACAACGATGTATTCATGAATGACAATACATTGGAACACAAGACGATGTTGTTGATTGATTACGGCGTCGAACGTCCGGTCGTCTATAAAGATGACGGAACCATCCCATTCACGATTGAATACAATAGCAATACAGACATCGAACAACAATTACCGATGCGTAAAACAACGGCATTTGCTCGTCTAGAACGACCATCTATGTCGCAATACCATCCACGTATGACGGACGTATTCGTCGATTCAATCGTGTCGATATTTTCGTTGGATGAATTAGTCCCATCCATGGGAAATATAGTGATTCGCCAAGGATATGGTGTATATCGTCAATATCCGGATTCAGATGGAAATATCCAGTATAAACGATATCCGGACGCAGAAGGAATCGGGCGAAATTACGCGATTGCAACGACCGATGTTGAAAAGGAACACTATATATGTTATGGAACGTATGTTTCTCTAGTCGATACAGATGGCGAAACGACGTATCCGCGCTACAAGTATGCGAATGTTACACACGTCGAAAATGTCGCAATTGATATGATATTCAATACATTCAATCTACCGACTGTTACACCAGATATGAGTGGAATGTTTATTCTTGTAAATAATATCGTCCCTGAATTGTATCGTTGTATCAACGATGCATGGATTCTTCAATCGAACATCGGATATGCAGGTCAAACATTCACCATCGATGCATCCTCTTCTTTTTACAATGGAAATGTGTATGTTTATGATGAAGAAATGAACAAATTCATACCGGTATATCAGTCTGAAATATATCACGACCCCGTGTTCTATAGTCAATTCGTCTATGATAAAGTTGATTTCGAAGTCATTACTGCGGATACGACTGTAATAGATGCCGGATACTTTCCGCGTCATTCGAAAGTCATGGTCCGTACATACGCATCCGATTTTTCAATCGAAACTTCTGCACGTTTTTATGAGGTCAATGGAATCATAGGACGTGATGCATCGTCTAACTATTTCAAAGAATATACAGATACAGTTCCTGATGGTGTAACAATACGATCAAACTATGCAGGTTATAGTGACGTGTCGGGTGCAGGTGGTCGATACATTGGTGGCGAATTAACTTACATTGTTGCGCATAAAAAATTTATCTACAAGACCACTGGATTATTCCAGATTGAACCAACGGTCATGAGTAGTTACCATCCGTCATTCCGTATTCAAGACATCATCCAGAATGAACCATTACAATATCAGGGTAAAAATCCGTCACAGAAGGATGTCTATCGTCTAATTGCACCAGCTACACTATACACATCGGATATTAGTGGAGGTGCGGGTACAGAAGTATTCTACTTAACAGAAGATGGAACGCCTAATTCGTTGTTTTACAAATATACAGTTGGAACCTCGCGCATTCTTGTAGAAAACAATGCACCGGATATTTCAAGTTCGGGTTTCGATACACAATTTACATTTAGTGTATCGAGTCACCTATTTGGTCGTAGTCACATTATCTATGTGGCGTCCCAATTGCCTGAACGGTCATTACAAGTGGTCTATCCGGAACATGCAGAACTCGCAGTCTTTGATATTTTAACCGCAAAACAATTATCTGAAATACAAGACGAATGTGCGCGATATCCTAATCTCGTCGGAGACGGTGAATTGGTTGTTACATATGATTGTAATGTCTATCAATATCGTCGTAGTCAAAGTCAATTTGTCGCATATAACAACAATTTAATTGTCGGAAAACGAATTTATGTCTATGGCACATTCACAGGTAATCGCGGGAAATTGTTCCAGCGTATCAGTAATATTGTTCCATTAATATCCACGTCGCAAGTCTATGCAGATTATCATGTTGCTGACCTACTCCAAATATCGAATGATAGTGTATATTTGACCGAAATTGCAGACCGTGTGGCAAAGAAACAGATACAACCGTATGAGTTATTACTAGTCTATCGTGCGACACAATCTGAACAACGTTATTCCGTATATCGCGTCGATGGTTCAGGAATCGCACAACCTGTCTCCATTGATGGTTCGTTACAGGGGTCTTCGAATACATCCGTGTTCCCAATTGTAGGTCGCACTTTCTTTATTAATGGTGCGAATTCGGATATGCGCGGGTGTATGTATCGATTCCATTCATCTCGGGAATTACATCAAGTGGTCATCGGAACTACGGATATCGTCCTGCCGGTGTATTACCCAGAGAACACACGTGTTATATCCATGACAAATCCACTACGTGATCGTTCGAGTGCAACCGACCTATACAGCAACAATTTGACGACACAACCATTTTTATCAGGTAATCAATGGTATACGAAAGTGTTTTACAAAGGAAGTTTGCGAAACCTTGTACCGTACATGGACATCGATGGAACAGAACATCCGATATTTAGTAATATTACGTCTGACCATTATAGTAACGGTGGAGAACGATGCTTCGAAACAACGGAAAGTCATCGTCTGTTTTTCTCTGGAATGAAGGGTCTTCGAATTCCATTTATTAATATATCGCCGAGACATTCTACTTCGGCAAACAATACAGGTTCTCTAACCGGTTCATTTTATTACGGAAAAGTAGCGGACTACAGTATTCCAGTTCCATCAGACTATCTCACGATATCTGACCCAATCTCCGAAGACTACTCCGCATATTTATCGAATGGTCGAACCATACGGAAGATACAAGGACGATTTGAAAAAGGTCGAACGGAATGGGATTATACTGACATGGACTATCGATTTCGCCTGACGGATGAGGAATATGAGTATCCGTATATCATCATACCAGGTTTCCACTTGGGATACGGTGGACGCATTCAGGAACGCCAAGACGAGGAATATGTGAATTCGATTATAAACAATGATAACGGACTGCGCGTATCACGAATTAGTCAACTCGGGGGCAAGCAGTATATCTACACTGAACTACCGGTTCAACATTCCGAATATTTTGAAAAAAATTGGGATGATGTTCCATCCAAGATGAACATCCGTGGTCGTAATCGACGTTACGCGTTACCTTATGATATGCAATTCGAGTATGTCGATAAATTGTTTAAGAATCCGGATTACCTCGATGGAATGGTCACGATATTCGGAACAGGTGGTCGTATTGTCAAGAAACGCATTAATAATCCATACCAATTGAATCAGAATAACTATGTATTTTTAGTCATACCGGACCTGAACCATATCGATAATACCCAAAATACGCTATTCTCTGGAAATGATGGTGCATTTGCAAAGATATTATTACCCGGCGATTCAAATCGTGTGGTCTATAAGAGTCATGTAGGTTCGACGAAAGTCTATTATGATATGTTGTTTAATAATCTGAGTGAGTTGGAAATCGCATTCGTCACAAACAAAGGAACACTCTTCGATTTCAACGGTGCAGAACATTCATTCACATTGGAAATTACCGAACTGATTGATAAGATGGAATATGTCGATGCACAAACCGGCAATATTCGCCATTAGATGCATACAATTGCGTTTGCATTCTTATAGTAATCCGTGTGATTACTATAGAAATGAATCGTTTTCCACCAACAACATCAGGTTCCAATTCCGGTAATACGAATACTGGACGATTCGATTATTCACGGATTCAGGAAATCACACAGACCATGAAAGAGCGATTGAAGAAGAAGTTCGAAACGACGACAATGCGAGAGTCGGACAAGGACCATGTATCGGAAACTTATTCGGAATCGAGCGTTCTCGACAATTATATCAGTGAAGTGGAACGCCTATTCCTCGATGGTGTATATAATGGAGATTTGCGTGTCACTGGGAAAATCATTGCAGATTCGATTGAAACAAATGTCCCAGTCGTTCGTTCGGATGATACTCGTGATACCCGGGATACCCGGGATACCCGAGATAATATACGCGAAACCTTAAAAGAATCAGTTTTATGGTTACGACAAAAAATAAAGGAATCTACGATAGAGGATTCGCGGTTGATTCGTTGTCGCTTTCTACATCCGGACTTTGTGAATGAAGTCCGATTTCGAGACAATATACTATGCGAACAGAAGGTTCGTATCGGTGGAACACAAGATACGAATAATGCATTGGAGGTCACGGGTAACTTCGCTGTCGATACAAATACATTATATGTCGATTCATCCAATAATCGTGTAGGTATTGGTAAATCGACTCCGGAGGTGACATTGGACGTGAGTGGTAACTTAGCAGTCAATGGTAATACGCTCTATGTCGATTCATTGAATAATCGTGTAGGTATTGGTAAATCGACACCGGAGGTGACATTGGATGTGAGTGGTAATTTTGCCGTCGATGTCAATACATTGTATGTCGATTCATCTAATAACCGTGTCGGTATCGGTAAGACAAATCCAATGACTGAATTAGATGTAAGTGGTAATATGGTTGTATCAGGTGATATCACAACACCGGTATTATCGGGACAAGTTGGATATTTTGCAATCAGTAGTGCACCAACAGGATGGTTAAAATGTAATGGTGCAACGATATCGAGGACAACTTATGCAAACTTATTTAATGCAATCGTTCCGCGGTCAGAGGTGACTATATCGATTGCAAGTCCCGCAGTGATTACATGGAATAATCACGGACGTGCCATAGGAGATATAATATACTTTACAACCACTGGCGGATTACCTACTGGTTTAACTGCAACTACAACAGCGTATTATATCATATCGTCGGGTTTCACAAATGGGTCATTTCGCGTTTCAACATCAATTAATGGAACTGCAGTAAATACATCCGGGACACAATCAGGAACACATACTGCATGGAATGCACCGTTCGGTTTTGGAGATGGAAGTACTACATTTCGGATACCTGATTTACGGGGTTTATTTATTCGTGGATTTCATGATGGTTCAACTACATATGAAACAGATACAACACGTATCTTTGGTAGTTATCAGATAGATGAATTAAAAAGTCACCGACATGAAATACAAAATAGTAACTACGAGTCAAATTGGGATACCCAATTTTATGGAGAATCCGGAGGAGCTGCAAATCAAGGTTCTTCATATACTCAATATACGGGTGGTAATGAAACTCGCCCTCGCAACATTGCCTTACTTGCATGTATTAAATACTAATCCATTTTGTTATAAAAATCAAAAATATCAAATTGTCTTTTATAGCAAAACGCGTATCGTTAGCGACAAGGAAACCTATATAGAGCATAGAGCAATAACGATGTTCGTTTATAATTACCATCCGGATACAAAAGTATTTACCTATCAAGAACCCGCAGACCCAGACCCAGAAGAAAACGGTCGTTATCTATTACCCGCACATGCCACATTTGTCCCAATTCCGACATCTACGATAGATAACCAAGAATATGAATATGTGTGGAATGAGAAGGAGGATAAATGGGATATTCGCGAAAAACCAAAGATACCACTTGAAGTCGTATGGACAAAGATACGGATGGAACGGAATCGCCTTTTATATGAAACCGATTGGATGTTTACCGTTCGTGACTATACGATGACTCCGGAAAAAGAAACTGCATGGCGTCGTTATCGTCAAGAATTGCGCGATTTACCACAGACTATATCAGACCCGTATAATGCCGTCCTGTGGCCGACGAAACCATCGACGGCATCGTGATTATTCTATTCGTATAAAGTAGTATAAGATGAGTTCATCGAAATCAATTATCCCGAAAGGAACCTGTCGTGTCGCAAACGCAGTCTGTCAGGATTCGGAGATGATAAAGGCCACACGTCAATTATTAGACGGGACAAAGACGAATAGTGTCCTCTCCGCAATTTCACCGTTGTCCGATATGGACCGACGCGATATTGAAGGTGCATTGATAAAATACGAAGAAGAATGTCGCCAATGTGCTCAATTAACTGGTAATGATGTGGAATGTATGGACATTGTAAAGGAAAACTTCCGACGTCGAATGCCATCCGCAATTCGTCAAATCTATCCATGGCGCAATTATGACTGGGACTACGGTACCCATGCAGAAAACAACTATTCGCCAGAAGCATTACCGAAACCATCAAATAGTATCAGTGGGATGTTTCAGGGAATTAAAAATATCGTAAAGACCGTCGATGGTATGATGTTTGTCGGAAGTCCGGATGCCGCATCTTCCGCATTTGGTTCGGACCGCAGTAGCGACTTTCCAGTCATTGGTTGTGGAAACGATGTCCGATGTCGCGGCAAGGAATATATGAAACGTATGCTGACCCAAGATGAAGTCCGCCGTATGAACAATCCGTTCTTAAAACGCAAACTCGACGGTGAAATGAGTTCATCTTATTTCTTTCAAATTGGCACATGTCCTCGCGACGACATCGTCGATGAGAAAACGTGTCGTAAAAATGGATTTATATGGAATGTCGACCGCTTTGATAAGTCCGGTGGTAATTGTAATCAACCGCGTTATGCATTTGTCGATAACTCTGCGAAACCATTCGTCGGGGGTAGTAACGCAAAAGGGCAAATTATCGCAGTTACGTCGAACATTAGCGAAATCGCAGATATCGACATTCTTGGAGGATTCTTGGAACGTTCCAGTGGAAGTTTGGAAATCATGCAGTGTCCTGAAGTAAAACGTAAAGAGGCATTCACGACAGGACCTTCACGTCTCCACGTGTCAGAGTCAGAATCTACAGTGTCAAAGATAGTATCCATGGTCGTTGTCGTCGGATTACTATCCACGTTGTTATACGGTATACGGAAACATAGAAGATAATCTACAAACATAGTAAGAAGCGAACACGTTTGTCTTACGATGTGTGACAAGAATCCAACCCATATCTACATTGTCGAGAAACTCAAGATGGCAATCGCGAACCCGACCAATACAACGACGGAAAAGAAACAGTTAGAAAAAGCGAAACTGGTCTATGAACAAAACTGTGCGACTTGCAAACGTGGTAGTAACGACAAAGAGTGCCTCGAACTTGCGCTTGATGAATTATTGAGACAGATGCCGGACAAGAAAGGCGATGTGTATCCATGGCGGAATTACGAATGGAGTTATTCAAACTATGTCAATAATAATTACAGTGCATCCGCAACTGGTTCCAGTGAGAGAAATGGTTTATTTCGTAATATGGGGATATTCATGCGACTCGTCGGTGGATTTATATCCGACCCGAATCCCGCAGACAATTCAATTGCAGGTGGGCGTTCTGTGACCGATAGAAGCAGTGATTTCCCCGTATTCGAATGTCGCGGGAAAGAGGCACGATGTGTTGCCCGACATCAGGTGATACGGAATTCGCCATCTGGAGATAGCCCTCCGTATAATGACCCATTTTTCAATAAATCCACTACGGGAACAAGGTCATCGTCCTACTTTGTCAAAGTCGGAAAATGCGCGCGTCCAGATATTACGGATGCCGAAACGTGTACAGGAAGAGGATATGACTGGGATAAATCGAAGGGGGCATGTTCCCAAGGACGATACGCGTATATGGACAATAGTCCATCGTCGATACCACTCTTGCGCGGTCTCGTTCCTTCTATTGCATCCGATTCACTCGCAATTACGCCGGGTGCTATCGGACTAGCATTTTCAGGGAATGATTCCTATGGAATGAAAGTTCAAGAATGCCCTGCGGTTACGGAAGAAGGTTTCAGAGTAAGCGGTCGTTCCGGACGAATGTCGGTAAGTATATTTGCATGGGGATTCGTTGCAGGTTTGATACTCCATGAATTATATGTATGTCGTTGCAAAAGATAATAATAAAAATAAGTGTTATTCTACGTATTTTCATTAGTATAGAGGGTTACGATGGCATCGATTACGATGGCATCGATTACGACGATGACGACGACGCCGAGGATACCGGTTCTAATACGATTGTGATCGGTGCAGTGTTGCCGATGGTATAATCTTCTTCGAATCTCGAATGGAAACTTTCATGATGTGCGTCATCGATTGTATAGATATCGAATATCGGACGAGTCTGGTCTATATTTCCCGCATCGACTTCACTCGTGATTCTGTCTTCACCGTCTTCTAAGATGACATAGGCAATGTGATAGGGAGTGAGTTCTTCATCTTCGGATTCATCCTGGCGAACGATTGCAAACGCATTGCCGGTTACAGGGTCCGCACGTTCATTTGTATGGTCGCGGTATTGTTCCTGTGACAATTGGGATAATTTAATATTCGTCTTGTAATTCAATCCGAATAAACGTGTTTTCCCCTTTTCGACATTGACGTGTGCAACCTTCATTTGGGATGTCTTTCCGCGGTATCGTGGTTTCTTTACACAGAGACCTTCCGCATACATAAGACAATCCGGATTACCCACTTCGACTGCGGATGTGACCTTGTAATAATTATATTTCGTAAAAGAAGATGGGTAATCCGACGATGAACGTAATCCATAGAGTTGTTCCATATCGACATCGAGTAGCCAGTTGCGGAACTCGGTTAATTTCGATTCGTATCCGACGCGAATGTAGAAATGTTCAACTTCTATTGAATGTTCGCCGTAGTCTAGTGGCGGTAATACGGCAATACCAGATTGACTTACACGTGCACCCGATTCAATCAAACGACGTTTGGTGACCGGTTTGACCGCGGAACGAACGATTTTTGTTCGTGTCTTCGACTTCGATTTCGTCGGACCCAACGGGATTTTTGTAAGATTTTTTAATGCGGATAATCGACTGGACATGGTATCATATATATTATTGATATGTATATTTATTATCTATCTATGTGCAGATAATGTGGATGTGAATGCTTTCAAAATCATATTTATTGCACTATGTCCTTCATGATGACACTACGTAATAATCCGACAAACAATGGATGCGGACGTTCGTTCTTTGACGAGTATTCCGGATGGAATTGACAACCGATATAGAAAGGATGATTGGATATTTCCACGATTTCAACGAGGGAATCTTCTTCATTGAATCCGGATACAACCATTCCATATTCTTCCATTTGTTTGCAATATGCATGATTGAACTCATAACGATGACGGTGTCGTTCGGTGGTATGCGCCGAATTATAACAATATGCGGTGCATGTGTCCGGGCGAATCGTCGTCGTATAATTACCGAGACGCATCGTTCCACCCATTTTACCATCTTGACCCGGAATACTATCAATCACCGGAACACTCGTCGTCGGCATCCATTCCGTACTGGCTGCATCCGGGAATCCATTTGCGCGGAATAGTTCAACAACCATCACTTGCATTCCGAGACAGATGCCTAGTACAGGTATGCCCTTTTCGCGACACTGACGCGCCACTTCGATTTTACCTTCGATGCCTCGAGACCCGAAACCGCCTGGTATGATAACGGCATCCGTCGTTGTGCGGTCGATAGATATTTCCGCGGAGTCGCTGTCTATCCATTGTATCGTCGTTCGTACTCCTAGTCGTATCGATGCATGATCGATTGCACGGATAATTGATAGATACGTATCCGGCATATTCACATATTTACCCGCAATTGAAATACGAATCGCACCGGACTCTGCATCACTTGTATTCACTGCTGCATCGAAATGTGCTAATAATCCATAATATGAATCGTAACAAAAGGGGCGTGATTCGGGACACTGCAAACCGAATCTATCGTATAATTTTACGTCAATACCTTGTTTCAAGAAAACATGCGGGACATAGTAGATACTCGGAACATTCGTATTGATAATGATATTACGAATCGGGATATGACACTGGATACTTAATTTATGAATAAGGTCGTGGGGCGGTTCAGTCGGGGAACGAAGGATTAATAAATTCGGCGTAATACCGAGGGTTCGCAGAGTCGCAGTGGATTGTTGGGTTGGTTTCGTCTTGAGTTCTCCGCCGTTTTCAATCAATAGACTGACATGGACGAAACAGAATTCATAAGCATCATCGTTCATCGACATCTGCCGTATTGCTTCGATAAATGGACCGGTTTCCATATCGCCGACAGTTCCGCCCATTTCAATAATACAGAATTCGGGAATACGTCCTTCGATTGGAATATGGGCAACGCGATGAATCCACTCTTGGATTTCGTTCGTAATATGCGGAATGATTTGGACCGTTTTACCGAGATAGGCACCGTCGCGTTCCTTCTGTATGACGCGTTGGTATATCTTACCTGTAGTAATATTATGGTCTTTTGTGAAATTGATATTAAGGAATCGTTCATAGTTCCCGAGGTCTAAATCGACTTCACCGCCGTCTTCTAATACGTAACATTCGCCGTGTTCAAATGGTGACATCGTTCCCGCGTCGATATTAAGATAGGGGTCAATCTTGATTGCGGTGACGACGTGTCCCATCGATTTTAATATCAGTGCAACGGATGACGCGGTAATCCCCTTTCCGAGTCCGGAGACGACACCGCCGGTAATTACAATAAATCTCATCGGGTGTAGAATTGCGAATAAAAAATATATTCTTGTATGAATTGAAGATGTGAATTTGCTTTAACGTCGTGATGTCGCATTTTTGACATCAGGTGCAGATGTTCGTGCAAATTGTTGAAAGAATTGGTGATAGGATTTCTTGTTTTCGTTTCCTTTCTGTTCATCTTTAACTCCACTGTTGTCATTGGAACCGGTGTCATCACCGTCATCGCGGAAATCGACTTTCGAACGCGGTGACCTCTTTCGTGTAGATGGGATGGACGGGATAGTCGCAATCGATTCATCAACGGGGTCATCCTCCTCATCCGATAAGAGTTTTCGATAATATTCTTTTACCATCGGGTCGGTTTTCAATTTTCGCGGTTGGAATTTAATCAATGTTAGACCATCAAGCGAACGACACCGTGATAGTGCGACGTACATCTGTCCGTATTCGAATATACTGTCTCCGATATCGATAGCAACCTTGTCCAATGTCGACCCCTGTGACTTATGAATCGATATATTCCATGCCAACATAATCGGAACTTGGACGATTGTATAGTGCGGATAATTCCATGATTCCGGTTTGCAGATATACTCGCGAATACGACCTTTTTCATCTTCATATTCCACAATCGGATGACCGGTATAAGGGTCCGATAAGGAGACGACGATTCCACACTTTCCATTCGGGATAAACATCGTTCGTTCCGCATCGGCATATACATTCTTGTTAAACATGACCAATGCGCCGACTTTTATCTTCAACTGCTCGACAATCAGGGTATCACGGGGGAATTTGTGTTCGACCGGAATTTCCACATCGTCATTCGTGTCATCCTTTCGTTTGTGCGGTTTCAATAGTGCAGAGATGGTTCGCGAATCGCCGTCCAATTGTTCCAGGCGACGCGCATTCATCTCTTCGATGTCCTTCTTCACTGCATAGAGACGGGGTATCGTATCCGGTATCTGGGCAAGAGGTTTTATCTTTTGACAAAGGAGTCGTTCATTTTCTAATCGGAGACGACCGTTGCGAATTTCGCCTAGGATAGTCTGGAATGCGGTATCGTCCCTCTGACGAACAACTTCTGATAATACAATGATGCGGTCGCGCGGGAAAAGTGCATTCCATATAGGATTCTGGAACACGTATTTCTGTTCCGGTGACTTGTATTTGACCGGTGGTAATTGATGGAAGTCGCCGAGGGCAATCACTTGTATTCCGCCGATGAGACCGATTGTTTTACGGACGGAACGTGCAATATCGTTCAATAATGTCAGCATTTCATAGGACATCATCGAGATTTCGTCGATAATCAGAATCTGGGTTTCGCGGATTCGACGGCGACTGACGGGGGATAATGTGCGTAGAATGGTGTCGCGCAATTGTGTATATTCCATATTGTCCATATTCGGTATATATTTCATACCCAACCAACTGTGGAATGTCTGACCTTTCTCGAGTAAAGATGCGGATACTCCGGTTAAACTGGTTACAGATATTTTCTTATGGCGGTTTTCGAAATAGTTGATAATCTGATTCATCAGGAAACTCTTGCCGGTTCCTGCAGGTCCCGTGATAAACACGGAAGAACCTCGTATTGCGGTCTGGTATGCTTGTAACTGTGCGGTATTCATCGATGAACTCGTTGATTGAATTGTATCGCTACTCATGTTTGTTCGTGTATTGCAATACATCGCAATCCACACAGTTTTGTTATCAAAATTACCTTATGTCGCACATGTCATGTTCGTCCGCAACGTCGATACGTGTCGCGGATGCTTGTCTCTTTGGATATGTCGTTGGTGCAGTCTTCTCTGCCGTGAAATGCTTTTCCATTAGTTTATCGAGTGCGGATTCATATAGAAACTTGTCGGTATAATTGGTTCGCCGGACATTGGTTTGATGTCGTGTCAAACGTGTCGAACGAACTATTGTGAAAATGCGGTCCAATATCGATTGATATCGTACAATGTCCGTATGATGTTCGTCCATCTTTCGAATACGTTGTATATAAATCTTTGCGGATATCGCGAGTATAAACTTTTTCATATAATAGGACACCAACGGTTCCTGATGTGACGTATCGCGGACATCGAGTTGTCTATCAAGGTGTTCGACGTATCGAGGTGAGATACGTTGGATTGCGTTGCGGATATCTTTGCGTAGTTCGTTAATCCATTCGATGTCGCCGATATCGTCCAAGTCTTCATAGGTAGATTGCATGTAATTGCGATAGAGACGATTTATCGGTTTCGTAGAAGAATATGTATGTCCCATCTTTTATCGTAGGTCTAATATGTGCTATTTACATAAAAAAGTTTTTAGGATTTTATGTGGATAGGTCCGTATAAAATTGATAGTAAATTACTATAGTATTCGTATAATAATAACTTTACGAATATTATAAACATGTCATCTATGTCCGTTACAAAACCGCCAGTAAAATGGGTTGGTGGTAAAACGCAAATTATACACGACGTATTAGGATTATTTCCACAACGTATGAAAAATTATCATGAACCTTTCCTCGGAGGTGGTAGTGTTCTTCTTGGATTACTATCGTATATAAAACATGGAGCAATAACCGTATCGGGGAGGATATACGCAAGTGACGCCAATCCGTATCTAATTGGACTTTACAAGAATATACAGTCAGGTCCAGATGAACTATACAATGAAATCAAAGAATTCGCTGACGTGTTTTACCAATGCACTGGGACAGAGATCAATCGAAAACCGTCGAGTATCGACGAAGCAATGTCTTCGCCGGAATCATATTATTACTGGATACGTTCTCGTCTGAATTCCTTATTGTCATCTGAAGACCGGATGACACGGAATGCATCCGCAATGTTTGTGTTCTTAAATAAAACGTGCTTTCGCGGAATGTATCGAGAGGGTCCAAATGGTTTCAATGTTCCATTTGGCAATTATAAAAATCCAGTGATTGCCGATGTGGTCCATCTTCGCGAAATATCGGACCTTATAAAAGATGTTGTATTTGTATGCGGTTCGTATCGCGATACGTTATCGAAGGTGAAACGTGGCGATTTCGTCTATATGGACCCACCGTATGCATCTGAAAATGAAAAATCGTTCGTATCCTATACTTCATCCGGATTCAACGGAGAAGACCATGCACGACTATTCGGTATGTGTAATGATATACATCGTTCCGGTGCGAAACTATTGATGAGTAACGCAGATGTGAAACTGGTAACCGATTCCTTCCCAGTATCGGACTATAACACGTCACGAATCGTCTGCCGACGGGCAATCAATAGTAAGAACCCGGAATCAAAGACGAGTGAAGTGTTAATAAAAAATTATTAAGTGGTGCCGATTTCATTATGTCCTAAATAGTTTAATTTTGGTACAACCATTTATCGAGATTGTCAAAGTAGTCATCGTCATCGCCGTATAACACGGTTATATTATATTTTTTGAATAGGTCTCGAACAATGCTCCATTTCAATAAATCGCTATTGTATCGTTGTTTTAGATAATCGGATATACAATATGCATATTCGACACGATAGGTTGGAAAACATCGTTGATAATATTCGACGAACAATAGGAATGTGACTAACTTATCTTCCACACTACCACTTGTGTTTTGGTTTTTCTTTTCGATGATTTTTATAATATTCGGTTTCGTATTATCTTGTGATACGAAAACGTATGCTTCGTCTGGTTTGAATGAACTATTGCACTTACTAAATTTCATATCCGTGAAATGTTGGATATGTTGGATATATGATTTCATGTGTTGTTGCGTCAAGTATCGAACTTTGTAATTGCCAATCTCTTTCTCGAGATAAGTATGTTTTGACGATGGTATATTACACAAAGTGAATCCGCTAACGATTAGACGTGGTTCATTCGATGTTTTACTTTCAAATGAATTACCATTTTTTGTCGTATTTGCACCAGATGTCAAAAATGGATTAAATAGATTAAACCATTTTCCAATTAATAATCTACAGTGAGATTACAATCGATTATCGGATATACATCATTATCCGGGAACTATTATGTTCTATTTAATAGAAAAGGACATATCTTTATATCAGTATTTTAAGTGTAATGTTATATTTTAGTATAATCCATATAATCCATTTTTATCGACACCGGCACCTGTTCCTCGGTTACGCGGTCCGTCTTTACGAGGTCCCTTTTTGCGTTGTCGTATTTTACTCGTATCGGATGATACCGAAGATGTAGTTGTTTTACAAGTTCGTTTATTATGACCAAATAGACCACATTCTGAACATTTTATTTTATTAGAAGAGGTTGAAGACATTTTTTTGTTTTGTATTGTATTATTCATGGTCATGACGATAATCAAATTTAATGAATTGAATAATTGAAAAAATATATTGTTTTTTATATGTTTTTCAATAAGTGCCCATAGGGTGTAACGGTGCGTCCATTAGAATAATTGTTCGCAATATTGAGTTGCGAATTGTTCCTTGTCGGACAATGATACTTTTTCTTTTGCACCTTCTTCCTTCTTTTGACTTGGGCGTTTCATCAATAGTTCGATGTATCGTTCTTCATCGAGGAGACAATCGACACTACCGGTTCCGATTCCGACCGATTTACCAAGCATAATATTGGCAGATACGGATTGGACACGGTCGACTTCGGAGAATATGGATGCACGAGCAATGATATCATGTGTTTCTTCGAAACTGGTCTTGAATAATGGACCGCGGTCACTCTTGTTGATACCATGTCGGTCAATCGACATTAAACCACCGCGGTTTGTAATGATATCGACAAGTAGTTGGATGTGGCGCGAATTAACATATGCACCACCTGCACTGAATACGGAGAAGATTTCATTGTATAGACATGCACGAGCAGCTTCGAGACCGAGTGTTTCATAGACTTCATAGACGTCATTCGAAAATGTCATATATGGATCTACTGCGGAATGCATGAATACGTCGGACATGTTTGTTCCATCGGTATTGATAATCCATTGAGTCTTCTTGTGGAATTCTTTTAATACTGGGTCGTATGTGCTATAGTTGTGTTCTGGATACATCGATGCGGAATCGATGCCTTTGACACCGGTTAATATGATGTCGTTCAATATAGTCTTTTCGAGCGATTTCAACATACATATCATGTCTTCTTGGTCGCAGTTTGCGTCTTCTTCTTCGGACGACATGACACATTGGAGACGTAGGACGAGATCACTTGCGTTGTCGTCGGTGAATATACAATGGACATCTTCGCGGTCCATATTGAATCGCGATACGATTGCGTGATAGATATCGACCATCTGTAAATTCTTGTCCATCATCTTCATCTTGTCGAGTTTCAGACGGAGAACCCATGGACTATAGATGGTGGATTTCTGATTCGTTGATGCGATTGCTTCGAATTCTTTATAGACGTTCATGATTCCGGCATCTTCTTGAATACTGGAACCTTGATTCAATATACTCTTCGAGTCAAAGTGAATTTCGGATGAGTTGGTGATTTGTTTAATGGTGGTAATTGCGAGTTCATTAAGAACTTTTTGGGATTGTTCCTTGTTGTAACAATATGGTTCTTTTAATATAACTGTAATGGATGGCGCTTTGATATTTCGTGTGACGCTGAGTAATTCCTTGAAACGAGGAACACCTTGATTCACACTGGACTTTGATGCTACGCCGGCTAAATGGAAGGTCGGTTATTCCACATAGTTTCCTATGAGGCCAGAACGTACCTTAAGCATACTCGGGTTGATTAGACCGTCATCATATACCGACACCTTTGCGTTCGTTGAACCCTCTTCGTATCCTATCATAGCGGACGTAGAAGATGAGTTGCGGATTACCCAATCTCTAACCTTATTACCATTGGAGGTCGGCAATTAACCGAGTTCCTCTTGAAACTTTCGTAACAAGAGTGGTAGTTAGAGCTCTAAGGGACTTCCCGCATCCAGGTTGTCTTGCAGGATACCAGTAATAGTTTATATCTGATTTCCTACTAGGAGGTTGCACCCTTTTAAGGCCTCCTGTTTTCGACGCATTTCATCGAACATATTGATACCATTTGCCGTTAAGAAATTGTGTGTTCCTTCTACGGTAACATCATACATCCATCCGTGTATTGGACGGGTTTCTGTAATGGATTTGACTTTATCCCATACGATGTCATTCATTTCATTACCGATTGAATCCACTTCTTGGATTCCGTTTTCAGTATAGATATATTGTTTGTGTTGCGCGATAAGTTGTAAGTCCGCCGTTTGAACATCATCGATGGTTAATCCGACTTGTTCTAATGCAAGACTATTTGCAATTGGTAAAATATCACCGACTTTTAAGTCATAACCGTCATACGGTTGTATCTTACCATCAATAAGAGTTAGGAATGATTTACCTTTTGTTGCACGAACAGTTCTTCCTGATTCCAGTTCGACTTCTAATATTGTATCAGTCCCGTCATGATTAATAACTGGATGGCGTGTAATTGCTTCTAATTTGGTCCATACCATGTTACCTTGTTCGTCACATGAACATGCTTTCCAGTCGTGACCGTCGTCTAATTCAATATAGATTTGGTTGTTTTCCAAGTGTTGGACTTTTGATTGGTTACACTTGGTATAGTATTCGTCAATCCATTCACCAATTTGCGGTGTAACGATTTTACCGTCACACATGATTACGATTTTAGTGTTCCAATCAACACTGTTTAACGTATTATGCACTAAAACATTATCGTCAATCATAAAACTATCATTGCCTGGCACGGTAAAGTCATATACGTATTCTTGTGGGTCATCGATATACTTTAATTCGACGATTTCGTCCCATAATACGTTCGAATCGACTGCCATCTTCATCATCTTCATATATGAATCGACTTCTGAACGTATATTACTATCAATCGAATTTCCATTAATAATACCTTTAAATTCTTCATAGTATCTATTAAAAGTCATTCGACCGATACTTTCTTTTCTGGACCATTTACTGTATTTTTCAGAGCGGTCCGATAATTTTAGTAATCGTGCGATTGTCGAAATTATATTACCAACTACAGGAATTGTATCAATATATTCCGTGCAATTACGACGGTCAGGATTCGATACATAATTCACAATCGATTGCAGAGCTGAAACTTTATGTGGAATACATAGTTCGACGCATTCCTTGAAATTGACTGCGAGATTCTTTGGTATTTGTAACGTATAGAATACCTTGCCTGGATAATTACATGATTTTTCTTCGCAGAATGTTGCGAATATTGAGCAGAAACCTAATAATCGAGCAATATGATGTAGCAATTCTTTGTTTCGAGAACCACAACGAATCATTTGTTTTGATGCGTCTATATTGCCGTCACCATCGAAGAAACCAGCAACAATACCTTGAATGAACTCTTTGTTTGTATTGTAGATATCAACATCAGAAAATGGTTTTCTGTGGTTTCTTCCTAAGTGTTTTGTAATACTCTTAACAACTTGATGTTGATCTTTCTTTGGTGACTTAAACATTTGCAT